>Ga0164292_10001856_pt1 | contig 17229 bp, 16 predicted proteins | sample GEODES117metaG_FD_111486 | JGI IMG/M metagenome (GOLD analysis project Ga0164292, IMG submission 111486) | Eutrophic lake water microbial communities from Lake Mendota, Wisconsin, USA - GEODES117 metaG | ecosystem: Environmental > Aquatic > Freshwater > Lake | place: USA: Lake Mendota...
AGCGGATACAAGTAGACCAGTACAAAATATACCCAACTGCTATTGTACCTTTTACAAAAATAAAGAAGTGGTATGAAGAAGGCTCTTATATCCCTTATGATGACATGCTCCTCTTTGAGCTCATTAAAGACTTCAAAAAGAAAGTGCAGAAATACAAGAGGTTAAATAGAATTATCAGGGATATTCCAGGCCATTATATAGAAGCTGGATATTCTAAGAAGTTTGTCAATATGAGGCAGCTACTACAAGATGATATGAAGAAGAACAAATGGGGGTGCAAATGCATTCGTTGCAGAGAAATCAAAGGAAATCATGTCGCTGATGACATGGTTATTATGAATATAGAGAAATATAGGGCATCCGATGCAGACGAATATCACATTAGTTTTGATAGCACTTGCGAGAAAGATTATCTGATTGGATTCTTGCGGCTTAGGGTGCCTCCTACAAGCAATACAGATATTTTACCTGTCCTCCAAGGCTGTGCTCTTATACGAGAATTGCATGTATATTCTAACCTGAATGATGTAGGAAATCACCTTGAAAATTCTATGCAACACAAGGGATACGGCAAACAGTTGGTGCAAAAAGCTGAAGATATTGCTAGAGAACTGGGGTACCATAACATAGCTATCATAAGTGGAACAGGAGTCAGAAATTATTATAGAAAATTAGGATATACCCTTTGTGACACTTTTATGATAAAAGAACTCTAATGTTTTACCAGCTCCTTATATCCTCCTACAAACTTGCCATTGTAAAATATCATTGGAAAATAGGTATAAGGTATGCTGGTATAGCTGCGAATGAATGCATAGAATTCGTCGCGCTTTCGTAGCGTTTCTATATGGGTATCACAGTTCACTATTTTTGTCTTCATTTTTGATTTAGCAAGATGCTCCTTTGCCATTTTACAAAACTTACAATTTGATATGGTATAAATAGTGTAGCCTGAAATTGCTGGCTTGGTGTATGTCATTCTACAGAATATACAACATAAAATATTACATTTTCCATATCTTGATGATTTGTATGGATGATGATATTGCTTGTGTTATCATATGTGCCGAAATTATTTAGAGTATTTAGACTGTTCTGTACTTGTTCTAGGTTGGCATTTATTTGTTCTAACAAAGTGCTGTTATATGAAGCTATGTGTTCGTATGCATGACTGTGCGAATTGGCATGTGAATGGTCGTATGTATGCAGATGGCTAGGAACAAATGTTAAATCTGAAACATTTTGCGAAGGCCCATAAAGCGTATGATGATAGGTATTGCTGTATGGCTGAATATTATGGATGATGATGTTATTGTTGTTTATGTATATGCAGTAATTGTCATCTATGTGTATGATATTAGAAACAAAAAGCAACTGCAAATGAACGAGTGTCTTGATTTTCTTTTGTTTTTTTATTATGGCTATACTTTCTGGTAAAAAAATGTGTTTTTTCACAATATATTCTATAATATCCCTTGGCAGATATTGATGCATTTTGTCAATATAGGCATCTATACATCTCATCATCTATTCTTACAAGAAACATAATTTTTATGATGTTTACTATTCACATGTCTGTAGACATGATAATCTCGAAATGATACGAAGGATTTGCCGCATTCACATTCAACTACATTGGTTATTTTTCTGATTTCATATTCGTCTTTTGCCCTTTCTTTATACTTGGTTTGCATATTCAGAATGTATTTTCTGCAATCATTGCAATGCAGATAATATATATTTTCTTTCTTGTTTTTAAGAGAAAACTCAGTAATATCCTTGCGTTCATGGCACTTAGTGCATTCCATGATATGACTGTTCTCTATTCTTTTATGTGGTATATTTTAAACTTGTGATAGACGACAAAATGTTTTTATAATTGTCTAATCATTTTTTTCATGTCATTTGGAATAAACAAAAATATGACCTTCGTATGTAATAGGACATTATGCAGAAATTGATGAATATAGGAGGTAATGCTAGTATCCGAAGTAACAGCATTGACAGAAATGACGAAGATAATTATGCTTTGTTATTGATGTATAAAGATTACACTATGCTTATGCATATTGCTAGTAAAAAGACTTCTTCATTTTACTATAAATTGAAAATGTTTTTGACTATTATAAATCTCCTATTGTCAGCGTCTTCTTCTGCAATTGATGCTGCATATATGAATACACCATTAGAACCAGCAAAGTTGGAATCAAGGACTTTGTTTGGAATGAGTGCTATTATCAAATCTGGCATGGTTATCAACTTTGTCTTATGTTTACTAACGGCATTTTTATACTTGTTTGAAATAGCTCAAAAGGAATTATATTATAAAATTTATGCAGATAATTACTTGCGCCTTAATAATGCTATTATGGCAGAAGTTTCGTTAAATAAGGCAATACATAAAGACTTTCTCAAATTCATTGTATTCGAGTTTACCTTCTTGATTGAAAATAATAAATATGATATCCCTACCTTTATCAAGAGAAGGATAAAGAAAAACTATTCACAATATAACATACCTCCTTATATTGATATATATATCAATAACTTCAAAAATAAGGGGGTATTTTCGAATTTGAAAACTTGGGTCACCAAATGTGAGTGTGATAAAACGGAAGCGAGTACTGTCAGTCCAGTGATGAAACATTACAGTTTTGACGGGCATTACAACTACATGTATGATTCACAAAATATTGCAATTAAAAATGAAGATTGTGTTGACAGTGCTAGTAATTTAATGCCAGCACTCTGCAAAGTCAAAATTATAGAGGGGTCGCAGTAGTATTATGGAACTAGTGTCAATTTGATAGACTTATTGAACTTTGCTACATGTTCTTTCGGAATATTCTCAAATGAGATTAGTTTCATATTGAATAAGAATTTATCATACATGCTATTTTCTTTCATATACTGGACCCTCTCATCATCTGGCATTGACGCAATGGATATTGCTTTTTCTTTTGTTATTCCTGTTGCTATTTTCGGGATATTATCACTCTTGTCTCCATAGATGGCTTTCACATAGAGGTCCACTTTTGCATTATTTGTTCCTCGCGCCTTGAGTTCTTTAAATTGCATATTAAAGACAATCACATTGGTATCTATAAGTTGCAAGAAATCATTGTCATTTGTGATGATGACTAAATTAGTTTGCATTGGTATTTTTTTCTTAAGCGTAGACTGTAATAGATAGATAACATCATCGCCTTCCAGACGCTCAACATTGAGTGTCTGTATTTTCATCTTTGACACATAGTCATAAAAGTATGGAAAGATTTTACCGTTAAATTGATGGCTCTGTATTCTAGATGCTTTGTACTGGTCGTAGATATCATTGCGCCATATATCACATCGCATACAATCCATGCAAAAGACAATATTAGCAGTGGTTGTATTCCACTTTTTGCAAAGTTTTTTGATATCATTTTGCACATGTTTGTAGAAGGCTGTCATAAACACTTCATTTGATACAATACTTTCAACATCTACTTCAATTTTCTGAAAAGAAAACCAACGAAATGTTGCAAAATACCTATAAAATACATAGTAACTTGTATCAATAAGAATGATGTTCTTATCCTTGGATAGATTTATAAGCTGCATCTTATTATAAATAGTATATAATCTATTATTTTATATATAGATTGTTTCATTTTTTCGTCACCTTCCTTCTGCTATTTTTTATTTTTGGAAGTTCTACTGCTGGTTGCTCTATAAGCTGCTGAGGCACAGGAGCCTCGGGTACCGCCTGTAAAGGCTCAGGTACCGTATTTACCGCCTGTAAAGGCTCAGATGTTGTTTTCGCTTTTGCTGCAGGTCTCTTTGTAGGCTTTTTGGTTGGTTTTGATGAAGCAAACTGTTTGGCATCTTCAATTATCTTTTTGAGCTCATCTGGGTTATTTTTAATGTTCTTCCATTCTTCAACGACCTTTGCAAAGTTTGTTTTGTTATCATTATCAGGTTCAGTTTCTTTTAGTTGGTTAAGCCTATATGACAAATACAAGTTATAGTCTGTTGTTTTCTTCTCTGTTATTGGAGGCAATGTTATACTGGGTACCACTGAATTTGTAGCTGGTTGTTCTTGAGGCTGCTGATTTTGCGTGTCCTTCATAAGTGGTTCCTCTGGTGTTATAGTGCATGCATCTTCTCGTTTCACCCATACCTTTTTGTTGTTTTTGATCTCTACTACCCAAATATTTTTATCATAACCTTCCATAACAGAATTGATAGCATAGGCTTCTGCAGATAATCCAAATCGAAGTGGCGATTGTTCCTTACCGGTATAAGTACAAGATGGGTAATTGATACAAGGCTTCTTGATAGACATTTTGCTCTGTGGAATAAATCAACAAAATAGAATGTCATTTTTTTTATTTTACTTGGAAAATAAATGTTCTATTCTGGAATTAAAAGTGTAAAAAATGATTTGTGTATATATTATAATTTTGTTTGCACTAGAAATGCAAGGCAAAAACTTTTATGAAAGACTTGATGAAATTTTTAAGAAACTCATAACCGAAAACCCTGAGTATTTTAATAAGGAGTTTCTTAAAATGAAATCAGAAATCATAAAAGCTTATGAATATGATAATAATCACAAGGGAGAATATTTAGCAAAGGTAATGAAGGTCAAGCAATATGATATAACAGACGATGGAAAAATTGTATTCGTCTAAAATAAAGAGGGAACAATGCAAACGGATCCTATTTCAATAATGGTATATACTATATTAATTATTATTTTATATTTTTGCATTGCATTCATAATGAAAATATGCTATTTATATTTGCTCCTACCACCTTTTAGCGCCTTCAGACAATATACCTATGATTGGGGACAACCCTTGATGTTTATTGTGTTAGGAGTGTGGGAAGTTTTATATTGTACGCCAGTTATGATAGTTATGGCTGTTATCTTCACAATTTTATTGTTAGTAATAATTATTGTCTACATTCTCTGGTTGGTACTTCAGAATATACCTATTATTGGATGGGTTATTATTCAAACAGTGCCTCCTTTCAAACAATTTGAAGAAGCAGGTATTTTTAAATTGCTGGAAGACCTGCAAAACACGATTGCTACATGGCTGCCTAAGAATGTTGGCAAAATGTTTGGTAGGATATTTTTAATTATTGTCAAGTTTACCAAGGATAAAATCATTGATATTGCCAAATTGATTAAGCCTGATTTGCAGCTGAATGCCAGTGAAATAGATGCCATATTGGGTAAAGAAGGTTTCCAAAATCCTGAAGAGAATGTTGTGAATAAATTCAAACAAAATACATTGGAAGTTATTGAGATGAAGAACCAAGCGGACAAATATAAGAGCTTACAGAGTATAACGCCTGATATGGAAATGCAAGACCGTATGGTCGCTATATTTCAGAATGAGGCCAAAAAGATACAAATAACACTGAATAACACACCAAACAATTTCAAAATAGAAACGGCTACTCTTCCAGGATAGACCAAAACATATGATTTTATTTGTATCTATTTATTAGATAAAACTCTCCATTTGAGTTATGAACGACACATCAAGACAAGAAGCGTTTATTGAGGCAATTAAAATTATCAAAGAAAAAGGTAATATTGAGTTTGATTCTTATGAAAATATCAAAATAATAGATAAAGATTATATTGATAAAGTGATTAAATATGGGGATGAAGATGATGTGTCATATTACACAGCATTAATAAGCAATATGGTTTATAATATTCAGAAAATGATATATATATATACTGACAATATGTTATATCATATAGGTAAGGTATATAATCATGATTATCCTTATTACATTATATTTTTGAATGTATTTTTCATCCTATTTTTATTTGTTATTGGATTTATCTTATGTTGGGATGATGTCTATAGAACTGCTGCAAAGTCATCAAGATGCACGAAGATAACACAAATTGTGAATGATAATATCCCTATAGAATATCCTTTCATGTATAGTGTTGTCATCATACATGAGAGTGATATGGATAATTTGCTGGAGAACTTTGCTCTAAGGATTAATTTTGATTTCCTCAAGAAAACTACAACTGTAGTATTTGGAGATGATGACTATTTGGTTGATGCTACTGTACCTTACAGCGGACAGAATGAAACGCCGTTTGCATACTATGACTTAAATGACATGAAAGAGGGTATTCTTGAGAGAATTGATGCTGAAGTCCTTGCTGGTATCAAATATCATTACATTCCTATGACACCTGATAACAGAAGACTGTATACAGATGCTGCTAAAAAATTAGCAGAATTTGTCAAAGAATATGGTCGGAACCATCAGAAGACACCTGTGTATCCTATATATAACATCTTGAACGCAGCAGAACAGCACAATATGAATAAATATTAAATTGCTTATTTATAAAGTAGATAAGATAGGGATATGAATAATCAGGATGAAGTTCGTGATACTGTAGATAACAATTTTGACACGTTTAAAAAAACATTAGAAACAAAAATTAATGATATTAAACAAAAAATTAATGATATTGAACAAAAAATTAATGATATTGAATCCTTGATTCAACAATTAAATTTATCTAATAAATTAGTACAACAAATAAAAAAATTAATAACTGAAATTAAAAATAAAAATGATTATGTTTATAAATATTACCTAATATATACTGATAAAGAAATAAATACAATATATCCTAATAGAAAAAAAAAAGACATTATTATTTATGTTGGAAAACAAATAGAAAGAATACATAATGAATTAAATATAATAGAAAAAATTAGCCAAATACAAAATACCAGTACCAATCACGATATCCAGAATACTATTAAAACAATAATGAGTGAATATAATGAAAATCAAAAGGGTGAGTTCAAAGCAAATCAAGAGGCATTAGCTAACAGAGGTATTAAAATAGATGATTTTGAAGATATTGCTAAAGTTAGCACCAAAACTGTTGGTAAAATAAATAAATATACACCTGGCGAAATAGAGGAAGCTAATGAATTAAGACTTTCTCCAATATTTGCTTATATGTTATGGTATAATATAAAGAAAACTGTGTTATCATTTTTTGATACTATCATATACCAGTTGAATATATTATATGCAAATGAGTTCAGTTATTATGAGTTCTTCTTGATTGTCATCTTCACGACTTTGATATTGGTTGTTGGTATCATACTATATTGGGATCATGTCTATAGAACAGCTAAGAAGCTGTCACGTTGTAGTAAAATTAACATGATAGCATATCAGAACAGAGACAAAGATAAGTACCCATTCGTATATGTCATAATGATTATAAATGAGAGTAATCTGGATGCTGTCCTTGATAAATATGTCCTCAAACTCGAGTACAATTTTGTGAAGAAGACCACCAATGCCATATTAGGTGAAACAGAATATGTCAATGAAGTTTTACTGAGTGATACAAGTTCAAGTTATGATGTGGTTAATAGTAATATTAGCACAAAAAAAGCTACATATGATACAGCTTTTGCAGCATATGACTCTTCAAATATAGCATATCCAGATAGCATAACTCCAGATAGCATAGTCGAATGGAAAAATTGTAAAATAAAATATGATAGTAATTGTAAAGAGCATAAAAAAATAGATGGAAAAACTACGTGTACTCTTTATGATGATGAATGCGCTATAACATGCGCTAATTATGATGCAAAATGCAGAAAACTTGTATCACAAAAAGTATTGAAAGAAGCAGAAGACGATTTGAATAGTGCTAAGAATCTTCTTTCTGCTGAATTGGCAAAGTCTCAATTTACTTATTTTGATTTGGGAAGAATGCAGAGCAAGAAGCTGGAAAGTATCAATAAAACTTTGATTACTGATAGAAAATATAAGTATATTTGCATGACACCTGATAATAAAATTCTCAAGACTGAAATTGCTAGAGAATTGGCAACATTTGTCAGAGACTTTGGCATGAATGATAAGACAGATATATATCCTCTTCATAGTGTTCTAACTGCTGTGGAAAAAAGCAAAGAAGTGAATGTCTAAATGAAGACTTCTTCAAGTAGCTTGCGAAGGTCATCTACCTTATTAGGAGCATCACCCTTAATCTTGGGGTAGTTAATATTGAATTCTACATACATATTGCCTTTATTGCCAGTATTGATAATTGGCATACCCTTACCTTCAATGAGATATTTTTTACCATGTGCTAAGACACCGAAAATCTTAGTATTTAGATTGATAGTCTCCTTGAAATAAGGAATGCTAATATCCTTGCCTACTACAGAATCTACAAAGGAAATATCACACTTGTAGTGCAGATCATTGCCTTTCCTAACAAACTGTTTATGTTCTTCAATTTTGATATTCAAGAAGAGGTCTCCAGGCTTCTGATTGGAAGTCTTGGGCTGTTCGCCCATATCAGGGAATACACTCTTATAATTCTCGTCAACACCTGGTGGAATGATAAGAGTAGCATTTTGCTCCTTGGAATACACGCCTTGTCCGTTGCATTCTTTGCAACTGGATTTAGGTTCGATAATGGTTCCAGAACCCTGGCATTTATCACAGGGTCCTTGGAATATCTGTTGAAGTATTCCTAGATTACGCATCTGTTGAATGACGCCTCTGCCATCACATTTGTTGCAAGTCTTATTGCAACTATGACAATATTTTCTGAGAGAAATTGTCATATTCTTATTGACCCCATCATAAACTTCTTCAAGGCTCAATACCAAAGTCTTCTCCACTGAAGCACATTTTTTTTGGTTATTATGTCCGCCTGGACCGCCCATGCCAAATCCGAAGAAGTTATCTTGAAAGTCATCGTCAAAATGACCTCCAAATGGTCCGCCACGACCTCTGAAAAATGCCTCAAAAATATCTTGATGGCCTCTAAAATTAGGTCCAGGGCCACCACCTCCGCCTCCATTATAGTTGGTATCACCTAGGCTGTCATATTTGGCCTTTTCATTCTCGTCGCCCAAAATATTATATGCGTTAGAAATCTCCTTAAACCTGGCTTCCGCTTCTGGATTACCTTTGTTCTTATCTGGATGAAATTCAAAAGCTAGTTTCTTGTAAGCTCTTTTGATTTCATCTTGAGATGCACCTCTGTTAAGGCCTAGAGTGCTGTATAATTTAAAATTATCTCCCATCTTAAATGTAAAAATAAAGCTATTGCTTATATCCATATAACATATAAGACTATGATATTTACAGTATGCAATGATTGAAGAGAATATTCTTATCTGTGGCATTGTCAAGAATGCGGCGAAACATTTACATAAAAGCATTCGGTTATGCATTCAAACAGGCGAATTATTCAATAATTATAAAGTCATCGTATACGAAAATAATTCGACAGATGATACAAAGCATATTCTTCAAGCGTACACTGAAAACCCCAATTTTACCATAATGATGGAAGACATACCATATGATGATATAAAGAGAAATAGTAAAGTATGGGCTTATACACAAATAACAGGAAGCGACCATCCGTGTAGAATAGAACAGATTGCAAATGCTCGGAACAAAATAATAGCAGAATGTAAAAAGCCAGAATATGATGAATATACTTATATCATGTTTATTGATCTAGATACGGATGGTTGGTCTTTCGATGGTATCATAGATACATTTGGGAGAAAAGATGAATGGGATGCCATTTTTGCAAACGGATTGCAAGGTAATAGATATTATGATTTATTTGCGTACAGAGATTTGCGTGATTATATATTTTGTGCCGAACTATTGGGAGATTATAGTTTCTCATTAGACCATAATATATACATATCACCGTATGATTCAAATTTACTACCTGTCGTGTCTGCTTTTGGAGGAATAGGGATTTACAAAAAAAACACTATTCACAGATGATATTCAATATAGTTGTATTGTGACAGAACCGATTATATCATATTACACGTCAATTTTGTCAAACCCAAAAAATATTGACGAGAAACTGTTAAAGATGATTACAGAACCTTGTCCTAAGTTTCCTGGTGGTTATACCACATCATACATAAAAGACAATGAAGAACATACAATGTATTGGAAAAATAATAGTGGATATGATAATGTTGTGGTATGCGAGCATGTCTCTGTAAATATTGCTTTATTTATGAAGGGACATAGATTAAGGATAAATCCTAGGATGATTTATTTGTGGTCTGGTTAAGGCCAAAAAATATTTTTTTTGGTTTTTAGTTTTTTAAGCTATTTACAAATTATTTATTTAGTAGTCGTCATACCATTCGCCTAGGATACTGTCTCCATGGACCTCTACCATATGGTAGAACAAGTAATGGTGCTTTCCATCATTGTAGATGAAATGTGCTGGGTTGAAGAAATGTTCGAAGAGAGAGTTTTCGCCGTAATACTCCAAGATGAGTCTCTCCATCTCATACGCAAGATCTGTGTCAAGTTTTGTCATGTAGGGGAACCTCATGACTTCGTATACCAGTTCCTTGAACTCCGAAATAATCAGGTCTTGAACCAAGTTGCTTACAGGAGATTCCTGTATCGCCTTCATAAGCTCTGCTTCTTTACTGGAATATTTGCCAATGTTATCTTCTTGCTTGCGGTTCTTTGCTTTCAGAAGTTCAATTGTGTTGCTGAAAACCATGTCAAAGTATCTTTGTGTCTGTACCTTGAAGTACACCTCAAACATCCTTGTTGTTCGCTTTTGCTCTTTCTAATATCCACCAATCAGTTTTTCGAATGTAACCAATCATTTTTTTCTCATTTTCTCATCAAATGAGAACAAATTATTTCTAGTCATTTTTGACATCTATGTAGTCATCATCATATAGTGGAAAATCTGTCTGTGTGCCTACTGTGAATGTAGGAATATCTCTCACAAAGAATGTAGCATCAGATGGTGTATCTGTCTGTGTGTATACGGAAATCAGGGTCTTTGTATCTTTTGCCTGCGAATATTTAGCAAGCTGTTTCAGCATCATTTTCATCTGTTCTTTACATTCTTCATTTTGAATGAACCTTCTTGCAATATTCATATCATACATTGCTGTACTATGCAGAAAGAATGCAAACATTTTTGTAATCAACAAAATATAAAAATAAATATCATTTTTTCACAGACATAAAGAAAAGTTGCATTATAATATATTGAAGAATGAGATGCAAAGTATGCAATAAGAAAATTAGTTTGCTGGAAACGATAACAGCTACATGTAGATGCAGAGAAAGCTTTTGTAATATGCATAGAATAGAACATATATGTACGTTTGATTACAAGGAAGATTACAAGAATAATAACAAACTGGTAGCATGCGTAGCAGATAAACTATCAGAGAAGATCTAGTTGCAGATATATCGCATCATAATATTCATGGTATATAGCTCTTGATTTAGTAGCTTGAATGCATATGGCATACGCACTTGTGCTATATCTGTATTATTTTTACAATATTTGCAGTTATAAATATTCTTGTCTGTATTTACATTTGCATGTAGGCCACACTTCTTGCAAACAAATACCCTATAATTGTCTGACACATGCAGCATTCTCTCTGCAAGGAAGTTAGCTGTTCCATGCGACAAGAAACAGTCACGTTCCATCTCTCCCAGACGCAAGCCACCTGAGCGAGCCCTACCTTCACTAGGCTGTCTTGTTAGCATTACGATGGGACCATTGCTTCCTCGCGAATTTCCAGTCCAAACAGGCTTACCATTGCGTCTTACCATAAATACTTCTGTGCTGACACTGAGACAGTAGACTGGACCTTCATAATAATACATTTCTTCTTCTTGGATGCTTTGCTTTTTATGATGTCCGTGATTTACAGATGGTTCATTCTTTGAGGTAATCACAGATATTCTCCAGATATCATAATTATTACATACATCTCTACCTGTAATCTTGACTTCATTGGAACCTGCCTTGATATGGCAAGATTTCATTGCACTCCAACCTGCATGCAAGCATAATCTCATGAAGTCATCTGCCAATCCTGTAGATGATGTGTAATACAGGGTGCAACCATTTTTGTTAAAGCATCCATCTCCTAATTGCATGGCATGTATCAGTTTTCTAGCTTGTTCTTGACTGAGCTCCCACACCCACTCTGGTAGCCTCTTATTAGGTGCACCAACACTCAATGGCGCCATATAAGCATGTAGTTGTTTGTTGTTAATTTCTAATTTTTCACTATATACACAATATGTATATCCAAGTGTTTGAACTGCATTATATAATACATCTTTTACTCTTTGTTTATTGATTGAAATTGTTATCCTGTATTTTGTTTCGTTTTTACCATTATAAGCCCATCCTTCAGCCATCCAGATACCAAAGAATGTTATCCAAGCATCCATGTCAAATACTTTTTCTTCATATTCTTGGAACTCTGGAAGAACAAACTGATACTCTGGCATATCCCACTCAGCGTTTCTCTTGTACTTCACATGCTTACCCATAATGTCTTCTGCTTTCTCAAGTCTGTAATCACTCCATACATGTTTGCGTGTATGGCAAGTCTTAATATACATTCTGTGATTGGCAGTGACATTTAGACTAATAGCTTGATTTTCAACTCTATACATATTACCTTTGTAATCAGGATAATGATGGATTTCAAGAGGATGTTCGTATACAAGCTTGCCATCCTTGAGAATAGCTACTTTATCATTCAATGTAACTTGAGGAATAAACTTCCACCCTTCTGCTGTCAAAACTTCATGGTCCTCTTGGACGCAGTGTAATTTGTCAGAAACCATATGCTTCAGTCGCTGGTAATAGGTAGGCCCAATGAAAATCTCAGTTTTGATTTGTTCTCCTGTACGACCATTATAGAGGATTTCATTACCATATCGCTCCATCCCAGACATCTCCAGAACTTTTGCAATACTTTCCACAGAACAGTCATTATAAGGTGTGGCGTCACCAAAGGCACCAATATGACATCCAGCTTTTCCCATGATACATTCCATGAGCTGTGCCATAGTCATACGCGAAGGGATTGCATGCGGGTTCATGATAATGTCAGGAACTACTCCATCTTTAGTGAAAGGCATATCCTGATGTCTGTAAATCATTCCGATAGTTCCCTTCTGTGCGCTGCAACTAGCACATTTATCTCCAATCTCAGGCTTCCTATTCTTCCTTACCCTGATTTTGCAGAACTTATAGCCATCACTATTAATCCCGGAATAGTTCATATCAACATACCCATCATCATTTGATTTCATAGTCATGCTATTATCCTGGTAAGTTATGACACCATTGACCTTCTTAGGCATAACCTTTCCAACTAAGATGTCATTGCCAGCCACATAGGTATTCTTTGATACGAAACCATCATCATTCAGCTTGTTGTAAGAATAAGGCTTCAATGTAGCCATATTGGTGGGATTGACGAAAATCTCCTCTTCACCAGTGCTATGGTTCTTATTGCATACATCACGCATTGCCTTGTAATAGGTGCTAGTAAACAGACCTCTATCAAGCGCAGACTGATTTACCATAATACTATCCTCTTGATTAAAGCCAGTATGGGTCATGATAGCCACAATGGCGTTCACACCACTTGGCAGCTTATGTGCCATTGTATACTTAGATAGCTTTGTATATACCAATGATTTCTGAGGATAGTTGAGAATATTTCCCATAGTATCAATGCGTTTGTTGAAGTTGCTTGCATAAATACCAAGCGCCTGCTTACCCATAGCACAGTTACTGATGGCAAATGAGTTGCCACCAATAAAGCTGTGGTTATCACTCTTAACAGTAATATCTGAAATATTCTGATTTCTATTCTTGAACCTCTCGTGAAATGGTACAAAGAGAATATCACCACTTACCTCAATAGTCTTGTACCATTCGTCGAATGTGTATTGCACTTCCTTCAGACCTATTCTCTGTTGATATTCAAGATATAGCTGATATTCATTGCTTACAGCCAACTCTTTCAATAGCACACTATTGTACCTGCAACCAATCTTGACAAAGTATTCGCGAATACTCTTCCAGTCATTGGCGTTTGGTAGTTTGCTGATACCATTTTCTACTAGAATCTTCCTAACAACTTCTGGTAAAATATTCATATCTGCTGTATTCAATTCTGCCATGTCAGCATACTTGCCTGATAAATAGCCACTTGCAAATTCGAGCCTTGCAATAAGACCACATTTCTGTATCCATGAGATATCTTTCATTAGATACCTCATGTAAATGATGAAGTTTGTATCGTACATGCCATAAGTCTGAAAGCCTATAAACTTGACATCTTTATTGAAGTCTTGGCTGTCCTTCTTATTCTTGAAATGGGCCTCATTCGCATAATAGTATCCTGCTATACGTGCAATAATATTCATGCAACTATTATTGCTATGCAATGGTACCAGGCCAAGTTCTTTGTAAATACTTGATGAATTTTCAAACTTCACGATGTCAAGGTTAACAGTATCACCTTCATTTGCTTTTAATGAATACACATCATAGAGGTTTGACTTCATGTAGATGCCTAGTTTGGTCTTAAGAGGCACGAAATTATTGGAAATCATCCAGCCTTTACTTGTCATAAACTTGTGATCGTATGTGGCTATCAAATTTCTCCCACTAACTGTCAAGACATTGTAAACCATCTTTGGTGTTATCCTATTGTAGTGATTTACAACCACTGTATGTTCGCTCTCCATTGTTTGAGGATTGAAGCATACTACTTTGTCTCCAATCTTGATATCTTTAATCATCTTGAAAGTCCCATCACTCATATAAACAGTCTCTAGCTGATTGATGCATTGATAGCAGTTTCTAGGCGACTGATTATGGTCGCTGAAGGGGATGTTAACACCCAAGATACCATTCATCAAACTGGGGTGAACCTCACAGTGGGTGTAATAAGGCGGGTAAGCAGTCCCTTTGATACCTTTTTCCAGGTCACTTGGGAATGTGGCAATCATAGCGTGGTTAATTTCATCACAGTCCATGTATTCAATAAAACCCTCCTCATCTAGATAACTATCAGGGTCTTCTGGTGTCTTAGAAGTCTCGTTGGGAACAACAAAGTATCCAAAGTCCTTGTCATGGATATACTCTTTCCAAGTCAAATTCTTCCTCTTCAAAATCCTGCTGATACGTAATTCGCGCTTTTGCGTAATAGGATCAATATCTACAATATAGAGTGGTCTATACATGCGCCCAGCCTCAGTGCTAATGGCAATATAAGACTGTTGAATATTCCAGATAACAGATGTCATAGGGTGAATGACACCACTGCGCTTATAATGCTTGAGCTTTCTATACAACTCATCAGGTTTGTCAAAGTATCCTATGATATCACCATTTATCATTATATAGACATTGTCTTGGTTACCCATCTGCTTCAAGAATGCAGTAGAAGAAGAGCCTCCGCCAGAAGAGGCTACATAGCTATAGCTGTCATCATAGATAACAACACCTAGTTCTACCAGGATCCGGCGTATATGAGTACTATTCATGGCAATCGAAATATGTGTACTTAGAGCCATATTCTTCACAAGACCTACCGAGCTACCTTCAGGAGTTTCTGCAGGACATATCATGCCTATCTGTGAGTTATCCAGCTTTCTAGGCTGTACTAGCTTGCCATTCTTCTCCATAGCAGTGTTGATACGCCGCAAGTGTGATAAGGTGCTAGCATAAGACATCCTGTTTAAAACTTGAGAGACACCTTGCCTAATATTCTGGAAACTACCAATACTTTTGATACCCCAATTGCCAGTTGAAAGTGAATACTTGATCCATGACTCTAACAAGGATTGTTTGAAGAACCTGTGAATATTAATATCTGTTATGATTTCCGATGTAGGAATGGCTACATTGCCGCGCCAGAGGTTAAGCTCCTTCTCAATATTTACCTTGAGTTCTTTTGTCATCTTGCCATAACATTGGCGGAAGAGATTACTCATTAGGACGCCAGGAGTATCCACTCGCTTGTTGATATAAGAGTCGCGATTATCATATGTATCATAGCCAAGATAGATACGTATCATCTTACGAATAATATAGCCCAGATAGAGTGCTTTGCGCCTATAGCTCTTTCCAACATGAGGCAAGAAATCATTCTGTAGATTATGATGAAGCAAGGTGCGATTATCATTGTGTTTATTCGCTCCAATCATAATCTTTATGAGTGTATTCTCTGCATCCTCTTGTGTATTGATATCACAAGCATCCTCGCAACAAGCCATGAGCTCGTTAATAATACGCTGATTGTTAGGATTTTCAAGGTCATATACAATATGTTGAATAATCTCCTTATCACTTGTTACACCCAATGCACGGAACACTACAAATACTGGTATCTCTGTGCGGAGGAATGATGTATTCATACGGATGATACGCCCCATATGATTCAGCTTACCACTCATATTGAGACTAGTAGTTTTGGGAGGCAGATAAGAAGAATCACACATGGATCTGATTTCAGCATAGAGGCCTTCCGAATTATTATTCGGCTGGAATACAAGTGTTTTATTTTCATTTATCCTGTCCTGAGAAATGAGAACTTTTTCATTTCCATTGACAATGAAATATCCGCCGAAATCATAAATACACTCGTTATTATCTTGCTCTCCTACAGCTGGCATCTGGTTTAGTACACAGAGTTTTGAATGGACCATAATGGGTATTTTGCCAATATACACACCATTTACTGTCTTATCAAACTTCTCTATCATACCGTCTTTATTGATGACCTCTATGACAATATGGACGTTAACATAGAGACTGCTGGAGTAAGTGAGATTATTCATGCGTGCGATGTAAGGTGTCATAATGGTCTGAGTTCCATCTTGCAACTGATAGTAGGGTTTGGTGAGACTGGGTTGTTGGATATTGATATAAATGTTGTATACATTATCATTGACTGCATCATTTTTAGGGTTGGCTATCTTTACCTTGATAGGGTTGAAACCTGCGATGATTTGTCCTAGGGTATTGTCGACAAACTTGTTATAACTGTCAATCTGATGCTTCACAAGGGGATTGGAGGCCTCTTGGGAGCCACCCTTTTGAAAGCAAGTATCCAAAATATCCCAGCAGATATCCTCAAACATTCTCAGTTGTTTGTTAATATAATATTATTCTTAAATGTCATTTTTTTTCATGCTTCCAAATGATTTTTGGCAAGATTTTAGTCCTTTGACATTGTAAAAAATGATAGTATATACCCTTATCAAGATATTTTGAGACTGAAAAGCATACTTGCGTAATAGTTCTATATAACATTATAAAAATAGTACATAATCAAAATAAAAATACAAAAT
>Ga0164292_10001857_pt1 | contig 17227 bp, 17 predicted proteins | sample GEODES117metaG_FD_111486 | JGI IMG/M metagenome (GOLD analysis project Ga0164292, IMG submission 111486) | Eutrophic lake water microbial communities from Lake Mendota, Wisconsin, USA - GEODES117 metaG | ecosystem: Environmental > Aquatic > Freshwater > Lake | place: USA: Lake Mendota...
TATTCCCAAAAATCTATCCCTCTTAAGTGCGATTTTAGGATGGGGAATCGTCTCGATCCTATCAGATTCTACTTCGCTTGTGATCTTTACAGTGACGCTCACTCATGACTTATCCTACACGTACCTCGTATGGGTCATTGGTCGTCGAGACAAAAAAATATTAAATCAAAAACTGAAAATATTTTCCTGGAATTCCATTGGGGGATTCATTTTTTACGTACTATGCCTCGTATTAATCAGTCATATCATTATGATTACTCATCTAGAGCTGACTAAAGACTTAAATTGGAATTATCTGATCTATGGAAAAATGTTCAACTTTTTAAAATCAGATAATGAGTGGCTCACGAACTTTGGCTGGTCTTTATTTTTTGCGACCCAAGCACATCATTATTTTATTGATCGATTTTTATGGAAAAAAGAGAAGGATCTTGAATACATGGTTAAGACAGGGAAGTACTCCCTGTCTTAACTTCTAACTAATTAAGTAGATGCTGATGAATGTAGAGACGATAGATTTTATCTTTAGTCCTACGGATGGAAAAGTTTCCGCTTTCTTTTTGCTCAATCAAAAACTGATAAAATTCAGGTTTCGTGTCAGCAATTTCTAAAACTGACTTACCTTCAAACTCACCGAAGTCGATAACAACTTTATCTTCCTCAATAATACCAGTTAGCGGACTCTGTTCCTGCGCCATTGATTCCCTCCTTAGAATACGATGGTTCAGTTTCTACCATGAAACTGTCTATGTAATTTGATTATCGAAAAAATGTGAAGACTTTGAAAAGCTTAGTTTTTGAAAAATTGTTTAAAAAATATGACAAGGGCCTTAAATTCCTGAGGGTAGTCGTCAGCCATCATCCGTTTCACGACTTCCATTGATTGATAAAGAGACATTCCTTTCCTATAGGGGCGATCACTAGTCATCGCAACCACAATATCAAAGACGGATACTAAGGTACTTTCGATCCCGAAAATAATCTCTTGGTGCTGACTATGCTCGCTGTCCTTTATGAGATATTGCTTAATTTTATCATTCATAAAGTGGTGATGCTTAATCATCGTTAAATGGCTTTTTGAAAGTGGTATACGGCCATCGAGAAGATCAAATGAATGATCAGCATGATTAGCAAAGAGTTCTTGATCACGAGTCGTCAAAGTCTTTAAGTCAAACTTACCAGATGGAATCATTGAGAATCCGATGTCCTTAAAGTAACTGGCGAGGAAAAGGCTCTCAATTTCTCTGTCATGGAAAAGACGAATTGATTGCAAGTATGAAAGAAGAAGTATGGAGGAGAGCATTGGTTGAACAAGAGTAAAATGAAATTGCTCTCTGACCAGACTTTGGAATAGCTGATGCTGATACTTTTTGTGTTCAATTAAAAATTTACAGAGATTTTGAACACTTTGAAATTGAGTCGTCAAAAGGTCATCTCGATGAGGATTCCTGTAAAGTTCTGATAAATTAAGGGAAACAAGTTTAATATCTTTAGCGCCGTTCTCTAATGGGTTTCCCACTGATAAAGAGCGAGTGATTTTAATGAGAGCGATCTCCAAATTCTTTTTTATCTCGTCTGCATCCGTTCGAGACACGTAAACTTCTTTATGCTGGTGTTTTGAGAGGATCAGGATTTGATCCTTTGAAGGAATTGTCCCTGCTGCAATTACGGGATAAAAAGTACCCTCTTTAAAAATGTAAACTGGACACTTCAGTTTTCGACTAAGGTAAAGTTCACCCAAAAGAATAGGTCTCAATTCTAATGAAAGGCGATGCTGATCAATATATGAATCTATCGTTTGGATTGGAAACATCCCTGTACCTCAAGAGCATTTTAACTCAATTTGATTCAGGGATGTGGAATTTTCTAAAGAGAATTTATGTGCTGCTTAAGATACTCGGTGAATGAGTGGCCGTTCGCCTCGAGCATTTTGGGAAACATAGATATAGAAGTGGAACCTGGAAACGTATTGATCTCATTAAGATAGATAACACCATCATCTAAAAAGAAATCAATTCTTGAAAGGTGCCTAATTTTAAGACCAGTGTATAACTTACGAGCATAGTCGGTTATTGTTCTCACTTGCTCATCTGAGACATTCTCTGCTTTTACAAAAGTCTTTGATTGGCTATCGGAGGAGTACTTCTCATCATAAGTATAAAAAGTTGCAGTGGGAGTGACGATCTCACCAGGGTAAGATATTTGAAGTTTGCCATCATACTCATAGGCCGAAACTTCTAGCTCTCTTGGATTCATTCTTTTTTCAATTAGAACAAATGGCGAGTACTGAAAAGCTTCTTTAAAAGCTTTTTCGGGTGATTGATTCTTGGGAATCATATAGCACCCAACTGAAGACCCTTGGTTTGAGGCCTTAATCACAATATCACCATTCTTTTTCTGAAACTCTTTCACCTTTTCTAGGCTTTCAAGATTATTTTCTGAAACAAAGATGTAGGGAGTATTCGCCACTCCCAGCGCCGTCGCCCACATTTTTGTTGTAATTTTATTAAAACACATTTTTGATGTTTCAGAATTACAACCGAAATACGGGAGTTTGATCATTTCAAAATATGACTGAAGATCACCGGTTTCCCCTGGGTACCCATGGATGCAAGGAATTGCCACATCGATTCGAGTCCCAGGATCTCCGTCTTGTTCAAAAGCCCTGAGAAATCTTTTTCCATCTAATAGATATTTCTTACCTGTTGGATCAACCCATTGACCTTGTTTATCAATTTCAATCAATATGGTTTTCAGTCCAGATATCTTTGAAAGACAGTCTTCGTAAAATTTTACTGAGCGAAGTGAAACCTCATGTTCTGTACTTCCACCACCGCAAAGGAGAAGAACATTTTTCGTTTCCATTATTAACCTCTTAAAGGAGCCGGAACTTTTTCAAGATCCAAAACTTCAAACATTTCGAACAAGGACGCTTGAGACATTGTCTCAGATTTTTGCTCTCCGTACTTTCTAACAGCGACAGCTTTTTCTTCAATTTCCTTATCACCTAAAACGAGCATAAACGGAATTTTACCTGTCTGCGCCTGACGTGTTTTTAATCCCATCGACTCGTTACGATCATCAACTCGAACACGGAAGCCTTTTTTATCAAGTTCTTTTTGGAGGGCCTCTGCAGCAGCAAGATGAAGCTCATTCTTAACTGGAATGATGACTGCTTGCTCTGGTGATAACCAGAAAGGAAAAGCGCCGCCCACGTGCTCTAGGTAAACTCCAATAAATCTCTCAAGGGAGCCAAGAAGGGCCCTATGTATGACGACTGGACGTTCAAGTTCTCCAGCAGGATTCGTAAATTTTAAATCAAATCGATCTGGTAGCTGGAAATCAAGTTGGATGGTACCTAATTGGTGAAATCTTCCAATCGCGTCCGAAACCTGAATATCAATTTTTGGTCCGTAAAATGCACCGTCGCCCTCATTGATGAAATACTCTCTCCCTGAGGCATCAAGAGCAGCTTTAAGGGCAGCTTCAGCAGTATCCCAAGTTTCATCTGATCCAACCCTCATGTCAGGTCGAGTGGAGAATCCAATTTTAATCTTCTTAAACCCAAAGTGCTCATAACCAATAAAGAACATATTCATGAGAGTTTTAATCTCTTCTTGAATGTCATTCATTTGAATAAAAATGTGAGCATCATCTTGGCAGAATGTTCGAACGCGAGTGAGTCCAGCCACCACTCCAGATTTTTCATATCGGTGAAGTCGACCGAAATCAGCAAAGCGAAGAGGAAGATCACGATAAGAGTAACGGTGATGAGAGAACATAAGCATGTGACAAGGACAATTCATCGGCTTTAGTGCGAACTCTCTATCATCAATTTGAGTAAAGTACATGTTCTCTTTATATTTTTCATAGTGGCCGGAGGTGTGCCACAAATCGACATCGAGGACTTGAGGGGTAATCACTTCTTTATAGTCGTATTTCTTATAAATTCGTCTCATGAAGTCGACAAGACCATTATAGACCATTGCCCCTTTTGGCATAAAAAAGGGAGATGCAGGAGCTACAGGATCAAAAATAAAAAGCTCTAATTCTTTTCCAAGCTTCCTGTGATCACGTTTCTTGGCTTCTTCAAGCATCGTTAAGTGATCTCTCAATTCTTCTTTCGAGCTAAAACAAGCGGCATAAATTCTTTGAAGCATTGGACGATTCTGATCTCCTCTCCAATAGGCCCCTGCCGTATGAAGGAGCTTAAAAAAATGAGTGAGCTCAGAAGTTTTTTCAACATGAGGGCCTGTACAAAGATCAAAGAATGTATCACCCTGAGTGTAGTAAGAAATAATTTCCCCATTAGGGATATCGCGAATAAGTTCACACTTTAGGGTTTGACCTTTTTCGGAGAAAATTTTCATCGCCTCCGCTCGAGAAACTTCGTGTCTAACCACGGGCGAGGATCTCTTAATGATCTCCTTCATCTTGTCTTCAATGACTTTTAAGTCCTCTTCCGCCAATTTTTTATTCATGTCGATATCGTAATAAAAACCATGCTCAATTGTTGGACCTATACCAAGCTGAACTTTTTCATTTGGATAGAGTTCCATAATCGCTTGGGCCATTAAGTGAGCTGTTGAGTGCCTTAAAGTGTCTAAATCGTACTTTGCCATTGATCGTCCTCTTAAATGGAGCATGAATTTACAGATAGGATTAAGCCCATTAACTTTACCAAGCTAACCTCGTTCAATCAACGAGTTAGAGAATTAACTAAAGCGATTTATTTGATCTGTAAGAAATTTCTTAGATAAAATTCTTCTTTTGTTGTTAGGAAGGTCTGATAACGGTCACCGAATCGGAAAGTCTTACATCACATAAACATAGGAAACTTTTAAACTTTTTGGCTTTTTTGGTGCCGCCCAAACACTCATCTTGCTTTTTTGTCAGGGATAGGGTTTAACCTCCGCACCGCTAAATTGTAAGACCGGATTAGGTTTTTACTGCTTATTAGGAGGCACTCATGGAAACCATACAAACGCCATCAATCGAAACATTGATGACCAGAGCTGTGGTAGACCTCACCCAAGATGATAAATTCCTGGCCCATCTTCCAATCGACTCAAGTCGAATTGAAGGTCAGGGGCATTATAGGCTTGCTAAAATATTCTATGACAAAGCAGATTTTGAAAAAGCCGAAGATCATTTTCTTGAGGCCTTAAAGCGTACTGAACTTCCTCAAGATGCTTTTGCGATGTTTAAAATTTACGGATTCCTCATTCGTATTTATTCAGAAAGCTTAAATGAGAAAGAGGCCAATAAGTACATCCAGCTCTCGAGCGAACTTCTTGATCAGACAGTGGGGATTCTTCCATCATTAAATGCCGAATATTTTTATAATGCGGCAGTTGTGAATACCTACAAAGGGGATTTCACTGAAGCTCAGAAGAATTTCAATCAAGCCTATAGAAAAGCGCAAACCGAGAACGAACCTGAACTCATGGCCAAGTCCCTTTATGCAATGGCTACCAACGCTTTTCAGATGAAAAATTATCAGGACACGCTGGTTTATCTTAATCAGCTAAATGAACTTCTTAGCATTCTTAAAAAAGGGTACCTCAAGGGGTCCATGCATCTTCTTTGGGGAAATGCCTTAAGAGAGCTTGAAGAATACGCAAATTCTTTAACTCACTATGATCTAGCGATGAAGCTTCTTCACTCGAAGCGTTGCTGGAATATGCATAACTATGTCCTTCTTAATAAAGGCATAGCACTTAAAAAGATGGGAGAATTCTCTAAGGCGCTCATGTTATTTGGGCTTGCTCAAAATTCTTTAGACGATGATTACTTTAAGCGCCTTCAGCAGTTAATTTCGATGGAAGTTGATGATGTTAATGACTCATCTGTTGATCTTTATCTAGATCGTCATAACCGAGTGATCCACGAAAAAGCTCTTGGTGTTATTGATTTTAAGCATCGATTTGTTCTTTTAGAGATCCTTTTCCTCTTGGCGCAAACTCCAGGTACTTATTATAATAAGGAAGATCTCGCAAAAATGATTTGGAAGGATGAGTATAATCCACTCATTCACGATAAATTAATTTATACGAGTATTAGCCGTTTAAGAAAACTTATTGAACCTAAGGGAATTAAGCGCCAATATATTCTTCGTGGAAAAGATGGTTATACTTTCAATCCACGAGTCAACGCTCGATTCCATAAAGAGAATGAAGTTGTTAAGCATAAAAATATCGCCAATATTGAAATTAGTTCTCCTGTTTAGTCTTCTTATCGGAGGATCCAACGCAAGCGTTGTTTCCTCCGATCGATTCATTTTTAAAATTCTTGATAAGACAGTTTCCTTCCAAGACTTTAGTTTTCAGCTAAGAAATCTAGAAGCATTGAATTGTATTTATGATGATTCATATATTGTGCAATTTTTTGAAAAGAAATTTGTCATTTCATTAAATGAATTTGTAAAAAAATTCCCCTCTGAAGACGAGGAGGTTAGGCGCTATCTTCATTCTCATGAGGATTTACTAAAACAGATGAGACAATTTTTTAAAATGCTAAGGTATTCGGAGGATCAAAAGACAGATGTTTCTCCGAACTTAAAAAATTTAATCAGAGAAAGTGCTCGTGAAAATAAATGCAATACTGGAGTCCTGTATAAAAACACACTCAAGACAAATTTTATTGCACTTATGGAAATGGAACTTTATTTGAGATCTCGTTATGGTGGTCAACTTAAGGACAACACGAGATTCGATGCCATCAAATCGTCCATTGAACTCTTCGTTGAATCTTTAGATAAGCAATTTTCACATGAATACTATTGGTGAAATCACTCGAGAGTCTCCAGATGACGACGTCATCGAAATGGATCAAAAGTATTTCCCGAACCCTTGGGACTCATCGCAGTGGCTCAGCTTCGCCCAAGATTTAAATCAGCTTTTTACTTGGCGCTCCCACGGGGAACTCATAGGGTTTGCATTGTTCGGTACTGTTCCAGGTGATGATGTGGCGCATCTTTATAAGATCGTTGTGGCACCTCATTATAGGGGGCCATCAACTGGGGATAGGTTTTGGCCAGTACTGTCAGCTCGCCTTATCACAATGGGAATGAAAAGCGTTTATCTTGAAGTGTCTGTCGATAATTCCAGGGCGATTAGATTTTACGAGAAGTTGGGATTTAAAACCTTGAGGAGAGTCCATGGCTTCTACTCCGATGGGGGAGATGCTCAGATAATGATTTTGACGCTTGGTGCCTAAGTGCTTTAAAATTGCACTTTTGAATCAATTTTGTTAATAATAGCTCCTGTCTTAGATTTCGTTATTAGCGGTTAGGGTGGATTTTTCCTCCCTTTTTTTTTATGGGCATGTTTAATGGATATTAATCAGGAAAGAGCTGGGCTAGAAAAAAAATTTTTTTTGATGTGTGAGCCCGTTGTTCAAGAGACTGGTTACCGTCTTTACGACCTTGAGTACATTGCAACTCAAAAAGTTCTTAGACTTTATATTCAAAACCCATCCACTGGTTCTGCGTTAATTGAAGACTGTGTGAAAGTAGATAATGCTTTAAGCCCAGCGTTTGAAACAGAAACGTGGATACCTGAAGACATCGTTTTGGAAGTCTCTTCACCCGGAGTGTTTAGACATATTTCAAACCTAGAGCACTTTAAAATGAGTCTTGGTGAGGTTTTGGCAGTTGTCATTATGGGCCAGCTCTCTGATGAGCAGCTCGTGAATGCCCCGAAAGGCCTGAAGGGTGAGAAGAAGTTTAGAGGAAAATTATTAGAAGTTAGTGGAGAGACTTTCACGATTGAAGTAAAGGGCTTCCCACTCAAAGTTAATTATAAACAAGTTAAAAAAGTAAATTTAGATCCCGATTTGAAATCGGTCAGAGAGTAAGGAGAGTAATTGTGAACTTTTCAGAATTAAGCCGAGTAATTGAGCAACTAGGTAAAGACCGTGGAATTAAAAAAGATGTGGTTGTAAATGCCATTGAACAAGCTTTCCTTGTTACTGCACGTAAGAAGTTTGGAATTCAAGGTGAATATGAGGCTCGCTACAACGAAGCCGATGGTGAAGTTGAAATTTTCCAATATAAGAATGTTGTCGATAAAGTTCGCGATTCAATTGTAGAAATTGATTTTGATGCTGCAAAAAAATTAGATGAAGGTTGTGAGGTTGGAGATCAGCTTGGACTAAAAATCGAGAATCCTGGTTTTTCACGCGTTGATATTCAAACAGCTAAGCAAATTATTTTTCAAAAGGTTCGTGATGCTGAGAGAGACATACTTTTCTCTGAGTTCAAGCACCGTGAAGGCGATCTCGTGACTGGTATTGCACGTCGCTTTGAAAAAGGTAATGTGGTTATTGATCTTGGTAAATCAGATGCCATCCTTCCAAAGAAAGAAATTATCTTTGGTGAGTCATTCAAGCCAGGCGATAGAATTCAGGCATATCTATCTGATGTTGTAATGACGAACAGAGGTCCAGAAATTCGTTTAACTAGAACTTCTCCAATGTTTCTTGTTAAATTATTTGAAGTTGAAGTTCCTGAGATCGCTGATGGAACAATTGAAGTTAAAGCAGCTGCTCGTGAACCTGGTCACCGTGCAAAAATCGCAGTTACAACAAAAGACCGTGATATTGATCCAGTTGGAGCTTGCGTAGGTATGAAAGGATCAAGAGTTCAAAATATTGTAAATGAACTACAAGGTGAAAAAATTGATATCGTTCGCTGGAACGAAGATACTGAAACTTTCTCCAGAGCAGCTCTCGCTCCTGCTGAAATTCAGTCAATTACTCTTAACCACGACGAACATACTTTAGATGTTATCGTAGAAGATGATCAACTTTCTCTCGCAATTGGTAAAAGAGGACAAAACGTTCGTTTAGCGGCGATGCTTACAGGATGGAAAATTAACATCATTTCAAAAGCTAAGCTTCAAGAGAGAATCAAGCTTGCAGTTGAAAATCTTGTTCAACTATCAAATATTTCTGAAGCGACAGCTCAGGTTCTTGTTCAGAAAGGGATCATGTCTATTGTTGATCTTTCTGCAGCCGCTCCTGAAGAAATTGCACGATACCTTGGAAAATCTCAAGCCGATGCGAAAGCTATGGTGGAAGCCGCTTCAAGTGCATTAGATGATGAAAATATTAAGTCTGATCTTGATGAAAATGCAGAAATCATTTCTGCCTCGGCAGTTCCAAACCAAACAGGTTTTAAGAAAACTGAGAGATCAGATGCTGGTAAGAAAGATGATGTGACTAAGTTTTCTGAGGCTGAAAGAAGGCTTCGTGAAGAACTTGCAGCTTTTAAATTAAAGTAATTTTTTGACGTTATAATCGGAGAAAAGAATGGCAAAAAAAGTTTACGAACTTGCCAATGAAATTGGGGTAGGCGCACTCGATCTCGTTGAGAAACTTAAGTCTATGGGACTAAATGTTAGAAACCATATGGCCAGTTTGTCTGATGAGGAAGTAACGAGAGCGAAAGCTGCTTTCGAAGCACCGGAGAAAAAATCTTCCCCAGTAAAAAAAGCAGTAGTTAGGAAAGTGGTAAAAAAAGAAACTTCAGTGCCTGAAGAAGCACCAGTTTTACCAGTGGAAAATATTGAAGAAACACCTGTCGTTGTAGCGAAAGTTGCGGCCCCAGAAGTTGCCGCTTCAGTGGCTTCTGCTCCTGTTGTGGAATCAGCTACTGCTGATGATAAGCCTAAAGTCGTTACCGTAAAACGTAAAACGAAGGCACAAAAAGAAGAAGAAGATAAGCGTGCTCATGAAGAAAAAGTAGAGGCAGCAGCTCAAGCGGCGGTTCAAGCAGAACTTGCGATGGCAAGAGCTTCAGCTCAATATGATCAGCCAGCTTCAAGTTTTAATACAAGTGCTCAAGCAGCTAAGGCCCGAGATCCCAAAAAAGATTACTATGAAGAGAAAAGGCACTCTTTTACTCCTATCTTCGTTCCAGAAGAGAAGAAAAAAGACGAGTCAGCTGAGAAAAAACCTCTTGAGACGAGGCTTCAACCACGTCGTCCTATGGAGGATCAAGTTGAACTCGATGAGGATAAAGATAAGAAGCGCATGGGAGATCTTGCCGCAGCGGTTGGAAAGAAAGGTGTTGCAGGTAAGAAAGATCTCACCGTTATACGTGCTGACGAAGAGTTAAAATATGCTTCTGCATTAGTAGGGAAGGCAATATATACACCTGCAAAAAAGAAGAAGGTTTATACGGGACCAACTCAAAAAACACTTATTACGGAAGTCAAAGAAGCTAAAAGATTTATTACGATTAACGGAGTTGTCACTGCTGAGAATTTGGCAGACAAACTTAGTGTTAAATTTGAATCATTTGCTAATAAACTTCTCACTATAAATCTTCTTGTGAAGCCAGATGATTTTATTGGTCTTTCACTCGCAAGTGATATTGCTGCTCTTTATAATTATAGAGTTGAAGATGTTGCTTTCAGTGAGGAAGAGGTTCTGAATAAAAAAGCAGGGGAAGATAAATCTGGTTTCCCTCTACGTAATCCTATTATTACGATTATGGGCCACGTGGATCACGGTAAAACGTCACTCCTTGATTATATTAGAAAAGCAAAAGTTGCTTCTGGTGAAGCTGGTGGTATTACTCAACATATTGGTGCTTATTCTGTGCCAGTGAAGGGTTCTACTTTAACTTTTCTAGATACTCCTGGTCACGCAGCTTTTGCGGCGATGAGACAGCGTGGGGCCAATGTAACAGATATTGTTGTTCTCGTTGTGGCCGCAGATGATGGTGTGATGCCACAGACAGTTGAATCAATTAGATTCTGTAAAAATGCAAAAGTTCCAATTATCGTAGCCGTTAACAAGATCGATAAACCTGCTGCAAATCCTGATAAGGTTAAACAAGGTCTCACTGAGTTTGAACTTCTTCCAGAAGAATGGGGAGGGGAGACTCAGTATGTACATGTTTCAGCTATGACTGGAGAGGGTGTAGATAATCTACTTGAATCCATTCAGCTTCAAGCTGAAATGATGGAATTACGAGAAAATCCAAAAGGAAACACCGAGGGTGTTGTGATCGAATCCAAAATTGAAGTTGGAAGAGGTCCAGTTGCAACAGTTCTGGTTCAGAAGGGAACACTCAACAAAGGTGATGCTATTGTTGTTGGTGAGACTTCAGGTCGTGCCCGCTCTCTCATGGACTTTGCTGGAAAAATGGTAAACTCTGCTGGTCCTTCGACTCCAGTTCAAATCTTAGGTCTTGAGTCAGTTCCTTCACCTGGTGATATCGTAAACGTTGTTAAGAATGAAAGAGAAGCTTCTAAAATTGTTGAGAACAGAATCAACGAAAGAAAAGCTCTCGCTAATACAAGTATTGAAGCTAAAAAAGTTTCTCTTGAAGATTTCTTTGCTACTGCTCAGAACAATTCTGAAGCAGAGAAGAAAGTACTTAAGCTCATTATTCGCTCAGATGTTCAGGGATCATACGAAGCCATTCGTACGGCAGTTGAGCAGCTTGGAAACAGCGAAGTTTCGGTTGAAGTTATTGGTGGTGGCGTTGGTGCAATCACAGATAATGACGTTAACTTAGCAGCATCCTCTAAAGGCTTCATTCTTGGATTTAATATGCGACCCGTAACTACGGCCCGCAGAATTGCTGAAGAGAAAGGCGTCGATATTAAGACCTATTCAATTATTTATGAACTCATCAATGAAGTGACTCTTGCCCTTGAAGGTATGTTAACTCCAGAGAAAGTTGAAAAATACATTGGTAGGGCCCAAGTTCGTGATACTTTTGCCATTCCAAAAATTGGGACGATTGCTGGTACAGCAGTTGTTGATGGTAAAATTGAACGTGGTTGTAATATCAGGCTTCTTCGTGATGGAAAAATCATCTACGACGGAAAACTCTCAACTCTTAGACGCTTTAAAGATGACGTTAAAGAAGTTAAGAATGGTTATGAGTGTGGTATGTCTCTGGAAAATTTCAATGATGTTAAAGTTGAAGATATTATTGAGGCGTACATTATGGAAGATAAGAAAAGAACTCTTACTTCTGACCTCACCCTTTAAGGATAGATTGTGGCCGGACGTGGGAATAAATTTTCTAAAATAAAATACGAGGAAAGGGTCCGCGATGAGATTAATCTCGCTCTTAGAAGAGAGTTCGCGGATCCTCGACTTTTTAATGTCTCTGTGACCCATGTTGAGTTAACCCAAGATTATTCCCATGCCAAAGTTTATTGGGATACTTTTAATGCGGCAACGAGGGGTGATGCTAAAACGGCCATTGAAAGTACCGCAGGAAGAATGCGAAAGCTTTTATCTGAGAAAATGGAAGTTCGTCATACTCCAGAAATTCATTACATCTACAACTCCCAATTCGAAGACTCTAATAAAATTGATAAGCTGTTGAAAGATTCAGCGGATGAAGAGTAAGAAAGAGTCGCTTTTTCCTCCACTCGTTTTTAATGTATTTAAACCGGCGAGGATGACTTCCTATGATGTCGTTCGCCACTTTAAGCGACATCTTCCACAAGGTTTTGGTAAAATTGGACATTTTGGAACTTTAGATCCATTTGCGTCTGGAGTGCTCATGATCGGAATCTGCGGGGCCGCCAGACTCAATGATTTCATCCACGATTTTTTGCCGAAAACTTATCTTGCCGTTGGGAAGTTAGGAATTGAGACTCCTACAGGAGATTACACTTCAGAGATTACTCAAAAAGATGAGTCGCTTTATTTGAGCCGAGAAATCGCAAGTTTTTCCAGAGAATTCATTGAAGAAAAATTAAAAGAAAAGTTTATTGGTGACTACTGGCAGGCCCCACATAAGTACTCAGCTTCAAAATTCATGGGTAAAAACTTACATGAGTGGGCAAGAGAAGGAGTAGAGGTTAAAAAGGAAGCAGTCCTTCGTAAAGTTTATAAAATAGAAGTCGTTAAGTACGTCTTTCCCTATCTCTCAATTCGAGTCGAGGTGAGTTCAGGAACGTATGTGAGAACTTTATTTGCTGATATGGCGAATTTTCTTGGAACACTTGGCTCTCTTATTTCTTTAGTAAGAGAAAGTGTCGGAGCGATAGGCTTTAACCATGCAATAAAAAAATCTCACTGGCCTCTAGAGAGGTCTTTAGACATTATTTCTCATGGAATCCCAATCGATAAAGTATTACCTTTTTCTAAATTTTCCCTAACCGCTCAGCAAACTCAAGCGTTTAAAAATGGGGCGTTCTTTGATCCAGAAAAATTAAATCTAACAGATCATAGTCATTCATCTGATAAATATTTCTGGGTTTTAGATAATGAGAACAAATTAATTGGCCTTGGAGAAAAATCATTTCCCCAAGAGTTTAGACCTAAAATTAATTTTCATTCAGAGGAGAAAGCTTCTCTCTCATCTGATCATGACCTTTAATCACTTGGTTCCAGCAAGCTTCAGCGAAGCTATCGGCCGTTTCAAAATTTTTTGGATCAATTTCTTTATGAACGATAATTCCCACATGCTTATTGGGGTGAATGAGGCCACGATCTCCAAAAACACCTCGGGTACCGTAAATACTTGTTGGAATGACTGGAATTTTTTCGTTGTAAGCAAAGACTAATAATGTTTTTTTGATCTCTTTAAAAGATTTGGGAAAGGATGTTCTCGATCTTGTTCCCTCTGGGTAGACCTGGAGTCCAATTTTTTCTTTTAATATTCTTTTTTTAGCTTTCTCAAAGACTTTTCTTCTCGATGAGGTGCTGTTTCTCGAAACAGGAATGGCACCAGAAATCCACGCCATCCAGCCAAAGATGGGAATATTTAAGATTTCTTTTTTCATGATAGGAGGTGCTTGATAGGCCAGGGTGAGGAGGGGAATATCTAAAAAACTTTGGTGGTTCGCCACATAGATGCCATAACAAGGAGTGCCACCAAACTCCGGCGAGCGATGGTCCTCGTAGTGACTGATAGTCGTATGACAAGCAAAGCGCAAAAGAAATCGTCCCAAGCGGGCCCAAACCGGACCCACTATTTTGAGTCTCATTCTTAAAGTAAAGGGGATAACCATAAGGCAGATCGGCATTAGTACAAATACCAGACTGAATAGGGCCAAAAAAATAGCTTTTATTTGAATCAAAATGAACATGGGCCGATTGTACTTAGAAATGGACTAGTCAGACAACAAAGAGGTGCGATCTTTTTGTTCTAATTTTCCAATATTTAGGGTAATATTTCACCTATTAAACGGGATAATTAGGAGTTTACTGTGTCAACCAGCTTAATCGCCATGGGCGTTGCTCTCTTCCTGATAATCAACCTTGTTGTTGGTCTAGCAGCTTTAAGCTTATTATTTGGAACTTTTGAGACGCTTTTTGGTAAACCAAAACTAACGATACTTCGCTCAACCAAAAGCGGTAATTATTTTGCCTTTGGTTTCAAATGGAACTCGGCGAAGGAGCCGGCATCAATTGATCAAGTTACGATCAGACTGTTCAATCCGTTTGGTCGACCAACTCAAGTAGAAGTTTCTAAAAATTTTGAAGCTAAAACCTCTTCATTTGCGACGGATGTTGAAATGGGTCCTGGTTTTTTAGAGCTTCTTGGTGCTGAAAAATTCGATCTCGCCACTCTACAAGTCGTTGTACAATCTTCGAAGTCGGGGATTAGCTGGCAATTTGACATGAAAGGTCCGAAATTCAGAAAACTCGTTTCAGAAGCAAAACTCACTGCTGATCAATTCATCGGCGATTATAGAATGGATTCTTCAAAAGAATCGAAACCACCAATCGACATACCGATGAGATCTTTCATTGCAGATACAGTTCCTGGCAAAGGGGCGCAGATCGCAATCCCTACAAACCCAGCTTTCGCTGCTCATTTCGCTGGAATGGGTGGAGGAGCTTCAGGTGCTGCTACCAGTGGTGGAGCAGCGGCCACAGCTGAAAACTACAAAGTCGCTAAAGTCTGGATTGAGCCAGGATGCATTGTCTGTAATGCTTGTGAAGATATTTATAAAGATGTTTTCGAGGTCAAGGCCGACACTTGTATCATCAGACCAAACGCACCTCTTGATGATGGATTAAGAATCCAAGAAGCAGCTGAGGCGTGTCCTGTAGAAGTCATTAAATATACAAAAGCATCATAAAAAAAGGCTCCTTTCGGAGCCTTTTTTTTATCAATTATTTAATTTTTTGCCAGATAAGTTCGCTTGCAAAGAGGTCTTTAAGACCTTTCTCATTCTCATTCCATATTTCTTTTAAGCTCTCACGATGTGTTTTAAGTTCTGGGCATTCAAAAGTTAAAACTGGAGATTGATACTTTTCAACCGCGAAGGTTCCAAGGGATCCTGGAGTTGGGTAACCAATGTCTCCGGCCATCTCATAGTTATTATACTTATTTAAAAACTCCGCAACGTCCTTGCACTCACCATTAAAATTCAAAATGGGCTTCCAAGTATGGAAGGAAATAATAAACCCTGGCCTGTATTTATCCATGAGCTTTACGAGAAATTGATTCTCTGGTTCAGATAAAGGTTTTGGCCCTGGATTATAACGAGGCTCCTTATGGTCAGTTGACCAGTCCTTCGTAGGAAGGTTTCTATTCAAATCCACGAGATGTGCGTTCACTCTGGTGCGATTCTGATATCCATCAACATTAAGAATCGGAATGACGATCATGGGTAAATCTTTCAATGAGTGTTCTGATTTAAGCCAGCTAAAAAGCTCTTTTAAAACATAAACACCTTCAACTTCATCTCCATGGACTCCACCGATAAGATAAAGATATTTTTGTGCTTTGATGTCAGTTTTAAAGGCCGGAATCGAATGTCCCTCAAGGGAGTGACCACTTTCTAATTCAGAAAAAATCATACCTATTCTTTATGAAGATAAACAGCAGATTGTCCTGGTGTCTCTTCAACCTCCACTTCTAAACTTTTAAATGAAAAACCAAATTGATCTTTAACTTTAGCTCTGATTTCATCACAAATGTAAACAGCAATACGTTCAGCACTTGTGTTCAAAATGGGTAGCAAAAGAACATCTGACATAGGTATTGAGAAAATACTTTCATCAGGAGTTTGAATGACGTAATTTTTTTTATCAGTATAAATTTTAAGATGCTTATTATCTTTAGGAATAAGAAGTTTATGATCAAGAGAATCACAAACATCTCTTACGATGGGTTTAATATTTAAGAAATCAAATACCATATCCCCTTCAAGCTGTGGAGCTTCTCCTCTGACTTGAACTCTATAATTATGACCGTGAAGTGGCTCTCTTCCTCCATCTTCAAAAATCATGAAGTGCGAGGATGCAAAATTAAAGTATTGCTTATAGACTTTAATTGAAAATGGAAGACTCAAAGGTCATTTCCTGGTTGAGTTTAAACTTTAAGACACGATACTATCGCGTTAATTGCTTGGTAAAGTATTTAGATTATTGTTGCAAACAGTCAAAGGCAAAAATGAAGAAAAAGCATTTAAAAGCTCTTAGTTCTCTCCAAAATTGGCTCTCTAAAGAGGAGCTTTTGTCTAATGATCTACTTGACTCCATAAATTCAATTCGAAAAGTTATTGAAAAGGCAAAGGATGAGACGGAGCTTCATGGGGAGACCCTTCCGCCTCCTGCTGAGATATCTGGGGAGCCAATGGCGATTGCTCTTTATTCCGACGGAGGCTGTAGAGGAAATCCTGGTCCAGGTGCTTATGCCTATTTAGTTCAAAATGTTGAGGGAAAAATACTCGCCGAAGGTGTCGAGTTCGAAGTTCATACGACCAATAATAAAATGGAATTAAGTGGCCCTATAAAAGGTTTAACAGAAATAAAGGAGTTATTACCTTCACTTGGCCAAGATGCACTCTTAACAAAAATTAAAGTCATGACGGACTCAAAATATGTTGTTGATGGAATGAAGAGTTGGGTCAATGGGTGGAAGGCCAGAGGGTGGAAAAAAGCCGATAATAAGACCCCAGAGAACCTTGAGTTGTGGCAACAATTAGATGACATTAAAAATTCCTTTTTTGAGATAGAGTGGGTTTGGGTGAAAGGCCACGGTGGTCATCCTCAAAACGAGTACTGTGATAAAAAGGCCAATGAGGTCATGGATGAAAATATTCGTTAGTCTTGTTTTTCTTTGTTTTTGTCAAAGTTCTTGGTCTGTTTGTTCTTTCAAGTCTCCATTAAAAAAAGTCATCTCCCTTTCCGGGCCAATGACGATCCTTTTGCGTGAAATAGGTCTTCTTAATGATCCAGCACTTCAAGGGATTTCTGTCTTCAATCCGATAGCTGATAAAGATTTCAAAAA
>Ga0164292_10001858_pt1 | contig 17217 bp, 15 predicted proteins | sample GEODES117metaG_FD_111486 | JGI IMG/M metagenome (GOLD analysis project Ga0164292, IMG submission 111486) | Eutrophic lake water microbial communities from Lake Mendota, Wisconsin, USA - GEODES117 metaG | ecosystem: Environmental > Aquatic > Freshwater > Lake | place: USA: Lake Mendota...
GGCGGGTGCGGACTTGGCGACCGGTGCGGCGCCCACCAGGCTGTCGTTCTTCACCGGTCGCTCGGTGGCGGCCGGCCGAGGCGTTGCTGCCGCGCGGCCCACGGCAGCCTCGTCGCTCGCGGCGGTGCGAGTGCTGCGCGCGGGGTTCGACGCCCGGGTGCCCCGCCGTGTCGGCCCAGCCGAGGTCGAGGTCGAGTCCGACGACGCCGACTGCCCGGAGTTGCGGCCGGTGGATCCGGTCTCGGAGGTGTCGGAGGGATCAGCCCACGCCGTCCCGGAGGCCATCGCGGCCCCGATCCCCAACGCGACGGCCAGTGCGCCGACCCGGCCGATGTGTGTAGCGGCGTGCTTGGCGGAACTCATCGACAGATACTCCTGTGGCTGACGGTTGTGCCTGGTCTGGCAAACCTTGGAGCGTGGGCGACCCGGCACCGGGATGGCACAACTTTACTCACACAATTCACAGGTTGGCCAGTGCCACGTCGAAGCCCCGACGCCGGTGGGCGACTCCGGAACTAGCGGCCCGCGAGCAGTTCGGCCATCCGCCCGATCACTGCCTGCAGCGCCTTGAACGGCCGCATCATCACCGTGATCGAGGTGATCTGGCCGGCGTCGTTCCAATGGATCATGTCGATGCCCTCCAGGGAGAGTCCGTCGACATCGGCCGCGAAGTGCAGTACCGCGGAGTTCTCGCCGTACCACTTCTCGACGTAATGGAAGTTCGTCGCCGAGAACATCTGCTCGGCGGCGTGTAGGTAGGCCAACGCCGTCGCACGTCCGCGCTGTGGGGTGAAGACGGCGGGGGAGTAGAAGACCGCGTCTTCGGCGAGCATGTCGTCGAGTTGTGCGGACTTGCCGTCCTCGATGACCTGCAGCCAGCGTTCGATCACCGGCGGTGGTGCGGTTACGTCGGCGCTCACCAGGACCACCTCACCAGGACCACCTCACCAGGACCACAGCGACATATCGCCGGGCGGGTACTGGTTGCAGATATCGGTGGTGTTGGCCGCCACACCCTTGTTGTTGAACCACAGCTTGGAGTGGTTGGGCCACTGGAACGCCAGCGGATCGGAATAGATGTTGGTGGCCAACTCCTCCGACCAGGCCCGCCGATCAGCCGGGTTCTTGGCGAAAAAGCCCTGGATGTAGTCCCGGGCGGCCTGCTGGACCTGCGGTGACTTGTTGTTGTAGTCGATCATGTAGCGCTCGTAGTACACCGGTTCGACGTCGCGGGCGGCGGCCATGATCTGCTCGGCGTCGCAGGTGGTCTTGATCATCCGGTTCGGGATCGGGTAGTCGTCGCTGGCGTCGGCACCGGCGATCGCCGGCGCCAGCCCGGTGGACGCGATTGTCAGTGCGGTCAGCGTCTGAAGTATCCGCATACCTCTCATCATGAGCCTCCCTGCTGCATGCCCGCCAACTGGCCGACGGGGGATTCATCGCCTCGGTTGGGCGAGGGCCACCGCTGCGGGACCGGACGGGTGCGCACCACCTGCGGCCACCAGAACCACCGGCCCAGCAGTGCGGCGATCGAGGGCGTCATGAACGACCGCACCACCAGGGTGTCGAACAACAGGCCCAGCGCGATGGTGGTGCCGACCTGGCCGGCCACCCGCAGGTCGCTGACCACCATCGAGCCCATGGTGAAACCGAAGACGAGTCCGGCCGAGGTCACCACCGACCCCGAGCCGGCCATGGTCCGGATGATGCCGGTGTTGACCCCGGCCGAGATCTCCTCCTTGAGCCGAGACACGACCAGCAGGTTGTAGTCCGACCCCACCGCCAACAGGATGATGACCGACATTGCCAGCACCATCCAGTGCAGGGGGGCGCCGAGAATGTGTTGCCAGATGAGCACCGACAGCCCGAATGACGTGCCCAGTGACAGCGCCACGGTGCCGACGATGACCGCCGCCGCCACCACGCTCTTGGTCATGACCAGCATGATGATGAAGATCAGGCACAGCGAGGCCAGGCCGGCGATCATCAGGTCATAGTTGGCGCCCTGCTGCATGTCCTTGTAGGCAGACGCGGTGCCGCCGAGATAGACCTTGGACCCCTCCAGCGGGGTGCCCTTGATGGACTCGAACGCGGTGTTCTTGATCTTGTCGACCAGTGCCAGTCCCTGCGGGGTGGCCGGGTCGTTCTCGTGGGCGATGATGAACCGCACCGACTTGCCGTCCGGCGAGATGAACATCTTCATGCCGCGCTTGAACTCTTCGTTCTCGAACACCTCCGGCGGCAGATAGAACGAGTCGTCGTTGCGGGCGGCGTCGAAGGCCTGGCCCATCGCGTTGGCGTTCTCCTGCATTTCGGCCATCTGGTCCTGCAGTCCACCCATGGTCGACTGCATGGTCAGCATGGTGGTTTTCATGGCCTTCATGTTCTCGATCATCGGCGGCATGATCGTGAGCATCTGCGGCATCAACTGGTTGAGCCGATCCATGTCGACCACCAGCTCGCCGAGGTTCTCGCTGAGCTTGTCGACGCCGTCGAGGGTGTCGAACACCGACCGAAGCGCCCAGCAGATCGGAATGTCGAAACAGTGCGGTTCCCAGTAGAAGTAATTGCGGATAGGACGGAAGAAATCGTCGAAATTGGCGATGCTGTCCCGTAATTCGTAGGTGGTGGCAGCCATCTCCTTGGTCTTGCCGACCATGTCGGAGGTCACGCCGTTGAGTTCGGTCATCAGCCCGTACATCTTTTCCATCTGGTCGATGGTCAGCTGCATGTCGTCGCCCATCGTGAGCATGTCCTTCATGCGGTCCTGCATGTAGGACATGTTCAGCTGCTGGGTGGCCCCGGACATGCTGATGATGAACGGGATCGACGTGTGCTCGATCGGGGTGCCCTGCGGTCGGGTGATGGCCTGCACCCGCCCGACGCCGGGAACGCGGAAGATGTTCTTGGCGACCCTGTCGATGACCAGCATGTCGGCCGAATTGCGCAGATCCCGGTCGGTTTCGATCATCAGCATCTCGGGATTCATCCGCGCCTGCGGGAAATGCCGGTCCGCGGCGGCGTACCCCTGGTTGGCGGGGAGGTCGGCCGGCATGAATTCGCGGTCGTTGTAGCTGTTGACATAGGACGGTAGTGCCAGCAGGCCCACCAGGGACAGCGCGATCGTCGCCACCAGGACCGGGCCTGGCCACCGCACCACAGCAGTGCCCAGCCGGCGCCAGCCGCGAGTCCGCATCGCGACCTTCGGTTCGAACAGCCCGATGTGGCTGCCCATGGTCAGCAGGGCCGGCGCCATGGTCAAGGCGGCAGCCACCGCGACGAGCATGCCGACCGCCAGTGGGATCCCGAGGCTCTGGAAGTACGGCAGCCGGGTGAAGTGCAGGCAGAACGTCGCACCGGCGATGGTCAGGCCCGAACCCAGGATGACGTGAGCGGTGGAGTGATACATGGTGTAGAAGGCGGCCTCGCGGCCCTCGCCGGCTAGCCGGGCTTCGTGGTAGCGGCCCAGGATGAAGATCGCGTAGTCGGTGGCCACCGCGATCCCCAGCGTCGTCAGCAGGTTGACCGCGAAGGTCGAAAGCCCGATCAGATCGTTCATGCTCAGGAATGCCACGACGCCGCGGGCCGCGCCGACCTGGACGCCGACCATCACCAGGGCCAACACCACCGTGATCGGCGAGCGATAGATCCACAGCAGCATGCTGACGATGACGACCAGGGTGACGGCGGTGATCTTGTGGACGCCTTTGTCGCCGGCGACCTGCTGGTCGGCCATCATCGCGCCCGGCCCGGTGACGAATACCTTCAGTCCGGGTGGGGGCGGGCTGTTGGCGACGATGTCGCGTACCGCCTGCACCGACTCGTTGGCAAGGGTCTCACCCTGGTTGCCGGCCAGGTAGAGCTGAACGTAGGCGGCTTTCCCGTCGGCGCTCTGCGCGCCCGCCGCGGTCAGCGGGTCGCCCCAGAAGTCCTGAATGTTCTGAACGTGCTTGGTGTCGGCCCGCAGCTTGGCCATCAGCCCGTCGTAGAAGTCATGGGCCTCGTCGCCCAGCGGAGCCTCGCCCTCCAGGACGATCATCGCCGAGCTGTCGGAGTCGAACTCCTGGAAGTTCTTCCCGATCTGCTTCATCGCCTGCAGTGAGGGGGCGTCGTTGGGGGCCAGCGACACCGAATGCATCTGACCGACGACCTCGAGTTGCGGAATCTTGACGTTGAGCACCACAACGAGAGCCAGCCAGGCGAGCAGGATAGGCACCGAGAAGAGCCGGACGAATCGGGGAATCGCGGGGTGGGCGCCGACGTGGCGGTTGGCCGCGTTGTTTTCCGTAACCGGGATGATGACGCCGCGAGAGGAACCCTTTTCCCTCCGCAGTTTCATCGTGGCTCCGACCTTTAAACCCGATACCGACCAAGAGATTAGCTCATGTAACTGTTCGGTCTAGAATCTGCAGATCATGATCACAACCGGCCGGACGTTGCTGGCGATGCTAGCCGCGGCCGCAGCGATTGCCGGCGCCGCTCCGGCCCACGCCGACCCCGACATCGACTTCGCCAACCAGTTGCAGTCGTTCGGCATCTACGGTCCCCGCGATTACAACGCCTGGCTGGGCAAGATCACCTGTAAGCGCTTGGCTCGCGGCGTCGACGGCGACGCGTCGGCCTCGGTCGCCTTCATCGTCAAGAACCTGGACCGCGATAACACCGCAACCCAGGCCGCGCAATTCCTCGGGGCCGCGGTCACGACGTACTGCCCCGACATTGCCGGGGTGTTGCGGTAGGCGGTCAGCCGGCCAACTTTCCCCGGGCCGCGTCAGCCGGCCAGTTTTTCCCCGGGCCGCGTCAGCCGGCCAATTTTCCGTTGTCGACGGCGTAGACAGCGCCGTGAATCGCGGCGGCGTCGTCGCTGGCCAGAAAGGCGATCACGGCCGCGACGTCGTGCGGTTCCATCAGTCCGCGAGGGGCTGCGATGCGCATGATCAGTTTGTAGTCGGCATCGTCGGGGGCTGCGAATTCGGTGACCTGCGGGGTGAGCATCCCGCCTGGGCACACCACGTTCACCCGCAGCCGGTCCCGGGTGAATTCGACCGCCAGAGCCCGGGTCAATCCGACCAGGCCGTGTTTGGCGGCGCAGTATCCGGCCGAGTACACCTCGCCCTCCAGGCCTGCCACCGAGGCCACGTTGACGATGTTGCCCCCGTCGAGCAGGTGCGGCAACGCCGCGCGGCACAGGTAGAACGGGCCCGACAGGTTGGCTGCCAGGTCGTAGGCCCAGTCCTCGTCGGCGACTTCGGTGGTCCGGCGCATCTGGTGGAAACCGGCGGCGTTGACCAGCACGTCGAGTTGGCCGAACCGTGCGACGCACTGCTGCACCGCATCTCGGCAGGCGTTCGGATCGGTGACGTCGACGGCCGCGAAGGCGCCACCCGGGACGGACTCGAACACCGCGGACATGCGCGCGGTATCCCGGGCAATGCCGAACACCGTGGCTCCGCGTGCGGCGAACAACTGCGCCACTGCGGCACCGAGCCCCGACGAGGCCCCGGTTATCAGGGCGACTTTGCCGGTCAGCTGTGTCATCTGAAGTCCCCTGCCCATCATGCGTGCACGTTGCTCAGGCCGCGGGCGTTGCGCAGTCCCGAGCAGTTGTAGCAGCCGATGCAGCCGGTGCGGCCACCGCCACCCCGCCCGTTGTGGCGATCGAGCGGCCGACCGCGATGTTGTCGACGGCAGGGGACTGGTCGGTAGCCGCATCGGGAGTGAAAGTGGCCATATCGCAATTCCAACCCATGCAGGTCCGGGCCGTGCCGGAATCGCCAAGCCCGCAGCTAGAACGTCTATTCAATCATTACGCGTGCGTGAACAAGTCGCTTCCAATTGGGCGTTGGGGGTGTGCGTCGACTTGAATGATGAGGAAGCAACGGGCGAGAACCCGGGGGAATAGGAGCTGTTGATTTGCGTGCGATCGACGTCACGTCGCCGGGCGGCGGGGGTACCGCCGGTGTCGACGTGGCGGTCGAACCCCTGCGGGCCGGATTCGAGATCTGGCGTACGGGGATTCGCAACCGCGCTCTCGTCCACGTTGCCGAGTTCGTCGAAACCCGCTGCCTGCCGGAATTGGACCACGCCGGTGTCGACATCGCCGCCGACGTCCTAGTTCAGTTCGTCGACGGCGGTAAGTGCCTGCGATCCACCTTCATGTACCTGGGTTGGCTCTGCGGGGCCGATCACTCCGATGTCGCGTTGCGCGCTGCAGCCGGGCTGGAACTCCTGCACGCCTTCGCGCTGCTGCAAGACGACGTCATGGATGACTCGCCGCTGCGCCGCGGCCGGCCCGCGGCGCATCTGCAGTTGGCCCAGTGGCACCGCGACCACGGGCTGGCCGGTTCGCCGGAGCGTTTCGGCGCCGCCCAGGCCATCCTGCTGTCCGACCTGTGCCTGGTGTGGGCCGACCAGATGATGCGGGAGAGCGGTGTCGGACACGAGGCGCTGTTCCGGGCCTGGCCGCACTACGACGCCATGCGCGTCGAATTGGCCGTCGGACAGTGCGCCGACGTGGCCAACGACGCCGGAGCGTTCCCGGATCTGGACACCGTCCTGGATGTGGCGCGGCGCAAATCCGGTAACTACACCGTCCGTCGACCGCTCGAGATCGGCGCGGCGATGGCAGGCTGTGAGCACTTGATCGACACCCTCGGCGCCTACGGCCGCGCGGTCGGGGAGGCCTTCCAGATGCGCGACGACATGCTGGGGGTCTTCGGCTCCCCGGCGCTGACCGGCAAGCCGGCCGGGGGAGATCTCATCGAACGCAAAGCCACTACTGTGGTGGTGGCGGCGCATCGGATGGCCGATGCGTCGGTCCGGCACCAACTCAGCGAACTCATGAGTGCCGAAAGCCTCGACGACGCGGACGTCGCACGCTGGCGCGGTCTGATTGTGGCGACCGGTGCGCCCGACTGGATCGAGGAACTGATCACCGAACGGGTCACCATCGCTGTCAACCACATCAGCGACGACCGGATCGACGAATGGGCACAGTCCGCACTGGCCGACATGGCCGCGGCGTGCACCCTCCGAACCACGTGAGCATGACCAGAATGAAGGAGTCCCAATGAGCACCGTGCGCACCATCCCGGGAAAGACAGACCACGTTGTCGTGGTGGGAGCCGGACTGTCCGGACTGTCGGCCGCCATGCACCTGGCCGGGCAGGGCCGTTCGGTGACCGTCGTTGAGCGCTACAGCTTCCCGGGTGGCCGGGTGGGACAGGCCGACATCCGCGGCTACCGGATCGACACCGGCGCCACCGTGCTGACCATGCCCGACATCATCGAGGATGCCTTCGACGCGATCGGCGCCACGATGAGTGAGTACCTGGAACTCATGCCGTCCGAGCCTGCCTACCGGGCGTCCTTCGCCGACGGCGCCAAGCTTGACGTCTACGCCGACGGCGACCGGATGGCCGCCGCCATTGAAGAATTCGCCGGACCGGATCAGGTAGCCGGGTACTGGCGGCTGCGCAACTGGCTGACCGAGCTCTACAAGTTGGAGATCGAGGGATTCATCGGCTCCAACTTCAATTCGCCGGTGTCGTTGCTGACCCCGCAGTTGGCTCGGCTGGCGGCCATCGGCGGTTTCCGGGGCTGGGAGAAGATGGTCAGCCGCTTCATCAGCGATGAGCGTCTGCAGCGGATCTTCACCTTCCAGGCCCTGTACGCGGGCGTGCCGCCGCAGAAAGCGCTGGCCGCCTACGCGGTGATCGCCTACATGGACACCATCGCCGGGGTGTACTTCCCGCGCGGCGGCATGCGCGCCGTTCCGGAGGCGATGGCCAAGGCGGCAGCCGATGCCGGTGTGCAGTTCCGCTACTCCTCAACCGTGACGAAGCTGGAGCGCTCCGGCTCCCGGGTGACCGCGGTGTGCACCGATTCCGGGGACCGGATCGCCTGCGACGCGGTGGTCCTGACCACCGAGTTGCCGCTGACCTACCAACTGCTGGGCCGCACACCCCGCCGCTCGATCAAGTACCGGCCCTCGCCGTCGGCGGTTGTCATGCACGTGGGTGTGCCCTCGGTCAACGGCGCGCTGGAACATCACAACATCAGCTTCGGCCGGAATTGGTCGACGACCTTCGACGAAATCATCGACGACGGTGTGCTGATGAGTGACCCGTCGCTTCTGGTCACCATGCCTACGGCCACCGATCCCAGCCTGGCCCCGGCCGGGCGTGATCTGCTCTTCGTCCTGGCGCCGTGCCCGAATCTCGATGTGGGCAAGATCAATTGGTCCGCCGAGGGCGACACCTATGCCCGCACGATGCTGGCAACCGCCGCCGAGCGCCTGTTACCCGGACTGGAGCAGGACGCCGACATCCTCGACGTCGTCACCCCGGCCGACTGGGCTCGTCAGGGCATGACGGCGGGCACCCCGTTCGCGCTGGCGCACACCTTCTCCCAGACCGGGCCGTTCCGGCCGGCGAACCTGGTCCGCGGGGTCGACAACGCGGTGCTGGCCGGCGGGGCGACGGTGCCCGGTGTGGGTGTGCCGACCGCCCTGATCTCCGGGCGGCTGGCCGCCGAGCGGATCACCGGGTCTGGCGCCACTGCGCGGCGAACGGTCATCTACCCCGACAAGAAACAGGTACGGGCATGATCCACACCGAGTTGCAGGCCGCCGGAATCTCCGACGAGCGGCTGCGGGAGTCCTACCGGTACTGTCGGCGGCTCAACGCCGAACACGGCCGCACCTACTTCCTCGCCACCCGGCTGCTGTCTCCGTCGCAACGCCCGGCCGTTCACGCCCTCTACGGATTCGCCCGCTACGCCGACGACATACTCGATGACCTGGACTCGCATGCCACCGTCGCCGAACGGGAGGCCCGGTTGGAGCAGTTGGCGCAGCGGTTCGTCCGCGGCGACGAGGCCGCGGCCGCCAGCGAGCCGGTGCTGCCGGCAGTGCTGCACACCGCCCGCACCTACCAGATCCCGCTGAACCTCTTCGATGACTTCCTCGCCTCGATGCGGATGGATCTGACGATCTCCGACTATCCCGACCGCCCGGCGCTGAACCGCTACATGCGCGGCTCGGCGGAAGTCATCGGCCTGCAGATGCTGCCGATCCTGGGTACCGTCGGGCCGCTGTCGGACGCCGAACCCTGCGCCGAGGCGCTGGGCCGGGCGTTCCAGCTGACCAACTTCCTGCGCGATATCGACGAGGATCTGGACCGCAATCGGGTCTATCTGCCCGCCGATGAGCTGGCGGCGTTCGGGGTGGATCGCGAGCTGCTGACCTGGTGCCACGACAATCACCGCACCGACCCGCGGGTCCGTCAGGCGCTGGCAGCCCAGCACGAGATCACCCGCGCGATCTACCGGGAGGCGCAGAAGGGAATTGCCCTGCTGGCCCCCCAGTCGCGGCCCTGCGTGGCGACGGCCTTCACCCTCTATTCGGAGATCCTCGACCGGATCGAGGACATCGACTTCGCGGTGTTCAGCGAGCGCGCCTCGGTCGGGAAGGGGCGGCGGTTGCAGGTTTTCACCGGCGGCCTGATACGCGCCCGCCGCGCCCGCCGGCTCGCCGCCTGATGACATGAAGCTCGTTCATCGGGGTGTGCCCAAGGCTGGGCTGGACCGGCCCGAGGTGCCCGGGGCGTTCGACGTCGGCGCGGCGGCCTACGACCGGTTGGTCGGGTCCAACCCCGGCTACCACGACCATCTGCGGATCTCCGCCCGCCGGATGCGGATAGTCGGCGGTGGGCGGGGCCTTCGCCTGCTCGACGCGGGCTGCGGAACGGGCGCCTCCACCGCCGCTCTGCTGGAAGCCGCTCCGCACGCCGAGATCGTGGCGGTCGACGCCTCGGCCGGGATGCTCGAGCAGGCGGCGGCCAAGGCCTGGCCCGAGTCGGTGCGGTTCGTGCACACCCCGATCGAGGGTCTGGCCGACGCCGGGGTGCAGGGCCCCTTCGACGGGATCTTCGCCGCGTACCTGCTGCGCAATCTCGCCGACCCGAACGCGCAGCTTCGCCGGTTCCGTGAGTTGTTGCACCCCGGGGCAACCCTGGCCGTACACGAATACTCGGTGCGGGACTCCAAAGCGGCCCAGGCGATTTGGAATGCCGTCTGCTGGGGCATCATCATCCCGGCCGGGTGGCGCCAGACCGGTGACAGCACCCTGTACCGGCATCTGTGGCGCAGCGTCGGCAGTTTCGACGGCGCCGCCGAATTCCAGCGTCGCTTGGTGGCAGCTGGTTTTTCCGGTGTGCACAGCGAGACGATGCCGGGATGGCAGCGAAATATCGTGCACACCTTTCTCGGAGAGGCGAAATGAAGGATCCCCGGCGCGTAAGTCACCCCAGCCCGGCCGGGCTGCTCAACGCCGGCGCGCTGCCGCAGCGACCCCATGTGGTGGTGATCGGAGCCGGTATCGCGGGCCTGGCCGCCGCCACCGGCCTGGTCGAACGTGGTGTCTCCGTTGAGGTTCTGGAACGTGAGCCCAATCTCGGTGGGCGAGTGGCGGGCTGGACCGAGCGCATCGACGACGGGCCGCTGGCCGGCACTGAGGTGGCCAACAACCGCGGCTTCCACGCCTTCTTCAGGCAGTACTACAACCTGCGGGAGTTGTTGCGGCGCAGCGACCCCGGCCTGTCGCGCCTGCGTCCGGTGGAGGACTACCCGCTGGTCGACGGTGAAGGCCGCCGCGACACCTTCCGGGGGCTGCCGCAGACCCCGCCCTGGAACGCGATCGTCTTTGCTCTGCGCAGCCCCACTTTCCGGTTCCGGGACCTGGTGCGGATCAACGGCCGGGCGGCCGCCCCGCTGGCGACGGTGTCGGTGCCGGGCATCTACGACCAACTCGACGACCGCGACGCCGGCACCTTCCTGGATCAGATCAACTTCCCGAAAGCGGCCCGCCACCTGGCTTTCGAGGTCTTCGCGCGGAGCTTCTTCGCCCGCCCGGAACGACTCTCGGCGGCCGAACTCGCGGCGATGTTCCACATCTACTTCCTGGGCTCCAATGAGGGCCTGGTCTTCGACGTCGCCGAGTCCAACTTCAACACCGCGCTGTGGAATCCGTTGGGGGAGTATCTGACCGGCCGGGGAGTGACATTCCATACCGGGGTGTCGGCTGATTCGATCGACCGCTCCGGCCCCAAGCGATTTCGGGTGAACACCGCCGAGGGCCGCTCGATCGACGCCGACGGTGTGGTTCTGGCCGCCGACGTCGGCGGTCTGCAGCGCATCATCGCTGCCTCGCCCGAACTTGGCGACGACGGCTGGCGCCGGCGGGTTGCCGCGATGGAGGTGGCCCCGCCGTTCGTGGTGCAGCGGCTGTGGCTGGACGCACCCGTGCAGTCCGGCCGGCCGCCCTTCCTTGGCACCGGTGGGCTGGAGCCGGTGGACAACATCAGCGTGGTCAGCAACTACGAACAGCAAGCCGCGCAGTGGGCGCGCGCCAGCGGGGGTTCGGTGGTTGAGGTGCACTCCTACTCGGTCGCGGTGGACCCACCGCAATCCGGCTCAGGCGACCCGCCACCGTTTGAGGGGCTGCGGGAGAAGATGCTGGCCCGGCTCCACCAGCTCTACCCGGAAACCGCAAAGGCCACCATCCTGGCTGAGCGGATCTTGTTCAAACAGGACTGCCCGCTGTTCTCGCCGGGCTCCTTCGCGCAGCGCCCCACGGTCGGCACGCCGGTCGAAGGGCTGGTGCTGGCCGGTGACGGAATCCGCATCGACCTGCCGGTAGCCTTAATGGAAAGGGCCGCCACCACTGGCTGGTCGGCCGCCAACCAGTTGCTGGCGGGATGGGGTGTCAGCGGGCACACCCTGCACACGGTTCCGGTGCAGGGACGTTCGCCGGTGCTGCGGAAGCTGGCTGAGAAAGGCGCTTGATGGATCTGTGGTCGCGGGTGGCCGAGCGGATGCCCAAAGACTCGCCGCTGCAGGTCCTTCCGAAGCTCGGCTGGGCCCAACAGCAGCCCACCTACCAGCAGGCCGAGCCGGCCATCATCGACGCCGCTCTGCAACGCGCGCTGCGGCGGCCCAGCGGTAACTGGTTCGTCTTCGCCGCCAGCACCGACGTCGGCACTGACCGCCCGTTCGGAACCACCGTCGCCGGCGTGGAGATCGTCGCCTGGCGCGATGAGCAACGCGTCCTGCACGTCGGCCCCGCCTCCTGCCCTCACCTGGGGGCGGACCTGTCCACCGGAAAGATCGCCTGTGGCGCCCTGATCTGTCCGTGGCACGGACTTCGGTTGGACGGCGGGCGGGAGTTCGGGTGGAAGCCGTTGCCCGCTTACGACGACGGCGTGCTGGTGTGGGTGCGACTGGACAAGGTCGGCGGCGAGGAACCACTGGACGCCCCGGTGCTCCCGGAGCGCCCCACCGGACCGCAACTGGCGGCCGTGGCCCGCCTGGAAGGTGTCTGTGAACCGCAGGACATCATCTCCAACCGCCTCGACCCGTGGCACGGAGCCTGGTTCCACCCCTACTCGTTCGCCCAGTTGGAGGTGCTCAGCGCACCGCCGGTGGACGCCGACGAGGAATCCGACATCTTCCAGACCGCGGTCACGTTCCACCTCGGGCGGTTGGGTCTTCCGGTGATCGCCCAGTTCACCGTCCCCGAACCCCGCACCGTCGTCATGCACATCGTGGAGGGCCAGGGTGTCGGCAGCGTGGTCGAAACCCACGCCACACCGTTGGGTAACGGTCCTGACGGGCGTCCGCGCACCGCAGTGATCGAGGCGGTGATCGCCCAGTCCGACCGCACCGGCTTCCAGTACTCGCTGCGCGCCGCACCGCTGCTGCGGCCGGTGATGAAGCTCGCGGCGGCGAGGTTGTGGCGCGACGACCTGGAGTACGCCGAACGGCGATATGCTTTGCGCACCAAGGAAACCCACTGACAATAGCGCTGCGGATATGACAAAACGCGTTGTCGTCTACGGAACCGGCTTCGTCGGCAAGATGGTGATCCCGGAGGTGCTCAAGCACCCGGAGTTCGAACTGGTCGGCGTCGGCGTCAGCAATCCGGCCAAAGTGGGGCGTGACGTCGGCGAGATCTGTGGGTTGCCGGAACCGACGGGGGTCATCGCCACCGACGACGTCGACGCTCTGATCGCGCTGCGACCCGACGCCCTGGTGCACTACGGCCCGACGGCCGCGCACGCCGACGCGAACATCGACCTGATCGGCCGGTTCCTGCGGGCCGGTATCGACGTGTGCTCCACCGCCATGACGCCCTGGGTGTGGCCGAAGATGCACCTGAACCCCCCGAACTGGATCGACCCGATCACCGAGGCGTGCCGCGACGGTGGGGCGTCGTGTTTCACCACCGGCATCGACCCCGGTTTCGCCAACGACCTGTTCCCGATGACTCTGATGGGCCTGTGCTCTCAGGTGCGCCGCGTGCGGGCCTCGGAGTTGCTGGACTACACCCACTACGAGGGTGACTACGAGGTCGAGATGGGCATCGGCCGCGAACCCGAGTACACCCCGCTACTGGAGCACCGCGATATTCTTGTATTCGCCTGGGGTGCAACGGTTCCGATGATCGCCTACGCGGCGGGCATCGAACTCGATGAGATCACCACCACGTGGGAGAAGTGGGTGACGCCCACCGAGAGGACGACGGCCAAGGGCGTCATCGCGCCGGGACAGGTGGCCGCCGTGCGCTTCACCATCAATGGTGTGTACCGCGGCCAGACCCGCATCCAACTCGAGCACGTCAACCGCATCGGCCGGGATGCCGCCCCGAACTGGCCGTCTGGCACGCAGGACGACGTCTACCGGGTGGAGATCGAGGGCACCCCCAGCATCTCCCAGGAGACGGCGTTCAGATTCACCGACGGCTCCGGCCGTGACGCCGCTGCCGCGGGATGCCTGGCTACCGGACTGCGGGCGCTCAATGCCGTCCCGGCGGTCAACGAGTTGCCGCCGGGCTGGGTCACTCCGCTGGACCTGCCGCTCATCGCCGGCCGGGGCACCATCCGGTAACACCCGCCATGCCGGCGCCGAAATAGCTGGTGAGATGACCTCCTTCGCGGCGCGGTCCACCCTCCCGGCGGTCGGTTTGTCAGTCGGGTCGTCCACCGTGGCCGCGGTCAGTGCCGCCCGCGCGGTCACCGGGCGGCCGGTGATCAACCGGGCAGGCCAGCCGATCGAAGATTTCGTGGACCGGGTCGGGGACCCGGTCGGCATCGTCGCCGCCGACGGCTCGCTGCACTCCGGCGCCGACCTGTTGGCCGAGGTGTTGCTGGCGCTGGCCCGCCGCTCGACGGCGGGCTCACCGCTGCCGCCCACCGTGGCGGTCGCCTATCCCGGCTACTGGTCATCGGCGCCTGTCGAGGCGCTGCGGCGCGCCTTGCGCCGACAGCCGCCCTGGTCGACCCGCTCAGCCCGGGTGGATCTGCGGCCGGACTACACCGCGGCGCTTGCCGGGGTGGGCAGGGATCTTCCGTCCCGTGGGGTGGCCGTGGTGTGCGACTTCGGGGCCCGCGGCACGACCATCACCCTGGTCGATCTCGACGGTTTCGGCCTGGTGGGAACACCGTTGCGGCACAGCGAGTTCTCCGGCGACGCGATCGATCGCGCCCTGCTGGCCCATGTGCTGACGGCGGCCGGCTTGACCGCAGGCGGCACCGGAACCTCCGCCATCGCTCCGCTGACCCGGCTGCGTTCGGAATGCCGCGCAGCCAAGGAACTACTGTCGGCGCAGACGGTGACGTCGATACCCGGTCGGGTTGCGGGGCTGCGTGCCAACATCCGGATCACCCGTCCGGAACTGGACGACCTGATCCGAACCCCGTTGACCACGGTTCCGACAGCGGTGCAGGACCTGCTGCGGCGCAATGGAATAGCGCCAATCGAGTTGGCGGCCGTGGTGTCCGTCGGTGGCGGTGCGGCCATTCCGTCGGTCACCACGACGCTGTCGCGGCATCTGCGTGTGCCGGTCATCACCGCGCGGCAGCCGGTTCTGGCGGCCGCCACCGGCGCCGCGCACCTCGCGTGTCCGCGCGACGAGGAGAGCCCGACCGTGGTCGTGCCCGCACGGTCGGTCCCGGTCGCGTTGGCCTGGTCGCAGGCCGCCGATATTCCGGAGCTGAAGCCCCTGCTCGACGAACCCGCCTCAGCCGCAGCGCTTCCGGTGCGTGCAGCGGTGCGGCCAGGTTTGGACTTCGCATCCGTCCCGGCGCCCCGCAAGTCCGTCACGCCGCGCTGGTACCAGCAGCCTGTCGCGGTCGCAGCCGCCGTGCTGATGGTGATCGCCGGTGCCGGCGGAGGCGCAGCCTTGGCGCTGCGGTCCGACGGGGACCGCCCGCCGGCCGGCACCGCCCAACTGCCCGCCGGCTCCGTGGAGGACGCCGCGGAGCGTAATCGCTGAGCACCGCAGCAGCCCGCAACAGCCGTCCTAGACTCACCACGGTGAGAGCTGTCAGCTGCGCCAACGGAACCTTCTCTGTCGTCGATGTGCCTGCGCCGCGACCCGCAGATGGCCAACTCGTGCTCGACGTGCACAGCTGCGGCATCTGCGGGTCGGATCTGCACGCCAAGGACCATGCCGACGAACTCGCCGACGTCCTCGAAGAAGTCGGCTATCACGACTGCATCCGCCGTGACACCCCCACCGTCATGGGCCACGAGTTCTCCGGCGTGGTGGCCGAACGGGGCGGCCGGACCCCCAAGGGGCTCCAGGTCGGAACCAGGGTGGTGTCGTTCCCGATGGTGCGCGCCCATGGCGGTGTGCAGCTGACCGGTTTGTCCCCGCTGGCCCCGGGCGGCTACGCCGAGCAGGTCGTGGTGGAGGCGGCGATGACCTTCGCGGTGCCCAACGGGCTGTCGCTGGACATCGCGGCGTTGACCGAGCCGATGGCGGTTGCCCTGCACGCGGTACGGCGCAGCGAGATCAAGAAGCGCGACACCGCGGTCGTCGTGGGCTGCGGCCCGGTCGGGCTGGCCATCATCTGCCAACTCAAGGCGCTCGGCGTCGAGAGGATCGTCGCCAGCGATCTCTCCGCGGCGCGCCGGGCACTGGCCAGTCGGTGCGGCGCGGACACAGTGGTCGATCCGAAGGTGGACTCGCCGTACGAGAAGGCAACCGGCAAGGGGATGGTGACCGACTTCGCGGGGCTTGCCGAACTCGGCGTCGGCTCGATGGAGAAGCTGCGCAGGCTGCCCGGCTGGGAGCACCTCTACCGGGCGGCCGATGCGCTCGGTGCGGCCGGGCCGAAGCGGCCGGTGATCTTCGAATGTGTGGGTGTGCCCGGGATGATCGACGGCGTCGTGGCTGCCGCGCCGTTGAATTCCCGCGTCATCGTCGTCGGTGTGTGCATGAATCCCGACCGGCTCCGGCCGGCGATGGCCGTCGGCAAAGAAATCGACATGCGCTTCGTCTTCGGTTACACGCCACTGGAATTCCGGGACAGCCTGTACATGCTGGCCGACGGGAAACTCAACGCCGCACCGCTGATCACCGGCAAGGTCGGACTGCACGGGGTGGCGGCGGCATTCGACGCGCTCGGCGACCCCGAGACGCACGCGAAGATTCTCATCGACCCGCGCAGCGACGCCACCGCGCCTTAGTGGCCTTTGGCGGCCCATTCGTCGTAGTGCACGATCTCGTCCCCGATCGTCGTCGAATCCCCGTGCCCGGTGCAGACCATCGTGTCGGCCGGCAGGGCGCCAAGCTTGTCCTTGATCGACGCGAGGATGGTTCCGAAGTCCGAGAATGACCGGCCGGTGGCACCGGGGCCGCCCTGGAACAGGGTGTCGCCGGAGAACACCACACCCAGGTCCGGTGCGTAGAGGCAGGTGGATCCGGGGGAGTGGCCCGGGGTGGCGATCGCGCGCAGTTCGACACCTCCCGCGGCGAGGATCTTACCGTCCTGCAGAGCGCGAAACGCCTTGTCGCCGTGAGTCATCTCCCACAGCATCGTGTCGGCCGGGTTCAGCAGGACCGGCGCGTCGAGGTCGGCGCTCAATTGCGGGGCCACGGTGATGTGGTCGTTGTGGCCGTGCGTGCACACCACCGCCACGACGTGCCGTCCGCCGACCGCAGCCTCGATGGCGCCGGCGTCGTGGGCGGCGTCGATGACGATCACCTCGGAGCCGTCACCGACGATCCAGATGTTGTTGTCGACGTCCCAACTGCCGCCGTCGAGTTCGAAGGTCCCGTGGGTGAGGACCCGTTGAACGCCGCCGCTCACAGCTCTCCGTTCTTCGCGCAAGCGCTCATCACAGCTCTCCGTTCTTCGCGCAAGCGCTCATCAC
>Ga0164292_10001859_pt1 | contig 17215 bp, 18 predicted proteins | sample GEODES117metaG_FD_111486 | JGI IMG/M metagenome (GOLD analysis project Ga0164292, IMG submission 111486) | Eutrophic lake water microbial communities from Lake Mendota, Wisconsin, USA - GEODES117 metaG | ecosystem: Environmental > Aquatic > Freshwater > Lake | place: USA: Lake Mendota...
GGGCAGCTATTAGTCGCTCGGCAAGGCTGGCTTGCTACGGCGGAATCTTGCACCGGCGGTTTGTTAGCGGGGGCAGCCACGGCCGTTGCTGGCTCGAGCGCTTGGTTTGAGCAAGGCTGGGTGACCTACAGCAATGGTGCAAAGCACGCCCAGCTTGGTGTGCCCAAAGACACGCTTATTCAGTTTGGCGCGGTGAGTAAAGAAGTGGCAGAGGCAATGGCAGCAGGCGTGTTGGCGCACTCTCCGCCTGCGACACTTGCGCTTACTACGACGGGCATCGCGGGCCCGGGCGGTGGTACGGCCCACAAACCTGTGGGCCTGGTGTGGTTTGGATTCGCACAGCGCTTACCCTCGGGGATCGTGGTGCATGCGACCTCCAAAGTCTTTGAGGGCGACCGAAGTGCGGTGCGCCATGCGTCAGTGGCGTTTGCACTGCAGTCTGCCTGCGAGCTGCTGACTGCGTAGCCGCGACCTTTAGCGGTGTGCGTTGATGTCGTCGCGCGTTTGTTTTGCTGCTGCGGCCGCAGCTTCGGTCCAGTGACCTGGACCCTTCGCATAAAGAATCGCACGCGATGAATTAATCATCATGCCGGTCCTTTGGGTGTTGCAGCCTGCGGCGCAGGTCGCAGCGATATCGCCCCCTTGCGCACCGATACCAGGCACGAGCAGTGGAATATCGTCTCCCACGGCCTTGCGCACCGCAGCGAGTTCTTTGGGGAAGGTTGCGCCGACCACAAGCCCACATTGGCCGGTTTTGTTCCATTTGTTCGCAACCAGATCCGCTACGCGCAGATAGAGTGGCACACCGTCTGTCACCAAAAACTGCAGATCCGACCCACCTGGGTTGGAAGTCCGGCACAAAACGATGACGCCACGATCCTCCCATTCCAGATACGGGTCCACCGAGTCTGCGCCGAGGTAGGGGCTCACCGTGACGGCATGGGCGTTGTAGCGGCCAAATACTTCTTTGGCATACTGCGTGGCTGTTGCGCCGATATCGCCGCGCTTGGCGTCAAGCACCAACGGTAAATGTGGATACGTTTCACGAATATAGGCGCAAAGGTCTTCGAGCTGACCTTCCGCTCGTGCCGCTGCGAAATACGCGATCTGAGGCTTAAAGCCGCAAACGAACGGTGCGGTGGCATCCACAATTTGTTTACAAAACTGAAAAATGGCATCGGGTTTGCCGATTAGTTCGGCAGGCATCTTTGTGACGTCTGGGTCTAGACCAGCCATCAGCAAAGAGTTTGAGGTGGTCCAAGCGGCGTTAAGCGTGTTGATAAATGACATAGATGAGGGAACTTGGTTTATAAATACCGACCGCCTGTACGATTCAGGCTTTTCATTTTACTTCGGGAAGATAGCACGCCATGCCAATGCTCAACGTCCAGATCCTGCAGGGTCACAGTCCTGCCAACAAGACCGAGCTCTTGAAAAAGTTAACACAGTCCGTTGTGGACAGTATCGCCGCCCCGTTGGCGTCCGTACGCGTGGTGTTGCAAGAAATTCCAGCTGAGCATGTCATCGTGGCCGGTGAGCTAGGCAAAGAAATGGTGATGATCACGGTCGGCTTAATTCGCGGGCGTACCGAGGAACAAAAAGCGGCGCTGATTGCTGCGATGGCGGATGCCACAGAGCGTGCCATTGGGGTCTCCAAACAAAACATCCGCGTTATCTTGTTTGACCGCCCCGCAACTGACTTTGGGGTCGCGGGTGGTATCACGGCTAAGGCCTCGGGTCGCTAATTCAACACAAGTGAAGGGTAAAGAATGACAACCGTTTTGCAATACGAACAAGATGATTTGGGCGTGGTGACGCTCACGCTGAACCACCCAGAGACCCGCAATGCCCTGACGGGTACGGGTATTGTCGAGGCAATGCTCGACGCATGCCATCGGATCGAACACGACCCGAGCGTACGCGCAGTGATCATCACGGCCTCAGGTCCGGTTTTTTCCTCGGGCGGCAAGATCGACGAGATGCAGCGGCAGATTGGTTCGGGCTTCGGCAGCGAGGTGCTGCGCCAGGAGTACCGGCAGGGCATTCAGCGCTTGCCGTTAGCGATTCACCAGATTGAGGTCCCCACGATTGCGGCAGTCAATGGCCCGGCGATTGGCGCAGGGTGCGATCTGGCCTGCATGTGCGACCTAAGGATTGCCTCAGAGCAGGCGACGTTTGCCGAGAGCTTTGTGAAGGTCGGGATTGTGGCGGGTGATGGCGGCGCCTGGTTCTTGCCGCGCGTTATTGGCATGGCAAGGGCTGCCGAAATGTCTTTCACTGGAGAGGCAATTGACGCAAAGACGGCTCTCGACTGGGGGATGGTATCGCGAGTGGTTCCCGCGGCAGATCTGCTGACGACGGCTCAGACGCTTGCGCGCAAGATGGCCGTGAACTCACCACCCGCCGTACGCATGACCAAGCGGTTGTTACGTGAGGGGCAGACGGCCTCGCTAGCTAATTTGCTTGAGTTATCAGCGGCTTACCAAGCAATTGCCCATAAAACTCCCGAGCATGCCAAGATCGTGAACGATTTCATGACAGCTAAGGCCGCCCGACAGGCTGCCCGCAAGTAGGCTCACCCCTAAGTTTTCTCAAGCTGGGCTTGAAATCCGGCAAAGAGGCCTTATAATTAGCACTCGACTTCAATGAGTGCTAACAATATTGTTTGCTACTCAGCGAAGTGTTTCTCACAACCATTATTTTTGTAACAGGAGTTCTACATGGCCCTGCGTCCCCTGCACGATCGCGTGATCGTCAAACGCCTGGACAACGAGCGCAAAACTGCCTCGGGCATCGTTATCCCTGAAAGCGCCGCTGAAAAGCCCGATCAGGGTGAGGTGCTAGCCGTTGGTCCCGGTAAACAAACCGAAGACGGCAAAGTGTTGAAGATGGATGTCAAAGTCGGCGACAAAGTTCTGTTCGGCAAATATGCCGGCCAGACCGTTAAAGTCGATGGCGAAGAAGTCCTCGTCATTCGCGAGGAAGAAATCCTCGCTGTGGTCCAGTAATTCACAGAATACGGAAGGAAATCTAAATGGCTGCCAAGCAAGTCCTATTCGGCGATGACGCACGTGTGCGTATCGTCCGTGGCGTGAACATCCTCGCCAACGCAGTAAAAGCAACCCTGGGTCCTAAGGGTCGTAATGTCGTGCTCGAGCGTTCTTTCGGCTCCCCAACCGTCACCAAAGACGGCGTGTCGGTCGCTAAAGAAATCGAACTCAAAGACAAATTTGAAAACATCGGCGCGCAGCTGGTCAAGGAAGTGGCTTCCAAGACCTCTGACAACGCTGGTGACGGCACCACCACGGCAACCGTGCTGGCGCAGTCGATCGTTGTCGAAGGCCTGAAGTACGTGGCCGCCGGCATCAATCCGATGGACCTCAAACGCGGTATCGACAAAGCTGTTATTGCTGCGGTGGCAGAGCTCAAGAAGCTCTCTAAGCCTTGCACAACAACCAAGGAAATCGCACAAGTCGGTTCGATCTCGGCAAACAGCGACTTCTCGATCGGCCAGATCATTGCTGACGCAATGGACAAAGTCGGTAAGGAAGGCGTCATTACTGTTGAAGACGGTAAGTCGCTTGAGAATGAACTCGACGTTGTTGAAGGTATGCAGTTTGACCGCGGTTATCTGTCGCCTTACTTCATCAACAACCCTGACAAGCAAGTGTCAGCGCTGGATGATCCCTATGTTCTGATTTACGACAAGAAAGTCAGCAACATTCGTGATCTGCTGCCCGTACTTGAGCAAGTTGCCAAGTCGAGCCGCCCACTGCTGATCGTGGCTGAAGACGTCGAAGGCGAGGCTTTGGCTACGCTGGTCGTCAACAACATCCGCGGCATCCTCAAAACTACAGCTGTCAAAGCACCTGGTTTTGGTGACCGTCGTAAAGCAATGCTCGAAGACATCGCCATCCTTACCGGTGGTACCGTCATTTCCGAAGAAACCGGTATGTCGCTTGAAAAAGCTACCCTGGCAGAGCTCGGTCAAGCAAAGCGCATCGAAGTTGGCAAAGAAAACACCACAATCATCGACGGTCATGGCGATGCCAAGTCGATCGAGGCACGGGTCAAACAGATCCGTGTTCAGATCGAAGAAGCAACCTCAGACTACGATCGTGAAAAACTGCAAGAGCGCGTGGCCAAGTTGGCTGGTGGCGTGGCTGTGATTCGCGTTGGTGCTTCGACCGAAGTCGAAATGAAAGAAAAGAAGGCACGTGTCGAAGACGCCTTGCACGCAACCCGTGCAGCGGTGGAAGAAGGCATTGTTCCTGGCGGCGGCGTTGCGTTAATCCGCACACGTGCCGTGGTTTCGAAGGTCAAGGGCGACAACGCTGACCAAGACGCTGGCATCAAGCTTGTCTTGCGTGCCATCGAGGAGCCACTGCGCACCATCGTTGCAAACGCTGGCGATGAGCCAAGTGTTGTGGTCAATAACGTGGCGAACGGCACAGGTAACTACGGCTTTAACGCCGCCACCGGCGAGTACGGTGACCTGGTCGAGCAAGGCGTTCTGGACCCAACCAAAGTGACGCGTACAGCCCTGCAGAACGCAGCCTCTGTTGCTAGCCTGTTGCTGACAACCGAAGTCGCAGTTTGCGAACTCGCCGAAGACAAACCAGCCGGCGGCGGCGGTATGCCTGGTGGCGACATGGGCGGTATGGGTGGTATGGGCGGCATGGGCTTCTAAGCCCAGGTCTTTCAGACACCGACCTCGATTTTTCGGGGTATGCACAAAACCCCCGGGTAGGTTACCGGGGGTTTTTTTATATAGGTCTTCTTTGCGTACAATCTGCGCCCATGACGGCAAGCTCGCTCGCGGGTATGCTTTGGCTCACACAGGTAATAAGGCAGTTGTAGATGATCCAAAATGTACAGGTACAAACGGTATGGTCCGAGGCCGAGCTATCGGCTTTAGCGGTCAAGGCTTTCCAAGGCCTTGGTTTAACCCAGGCCGACGCCAAAGATGTTGTGCAAGTACTTGTTATGGCCGATCTCTTCGGCCTAAGTACGCACGGACTGTCTCGGGTAGAGTCCTATGGCGAGCGCTTGCTAGTCGAGGGTATCAGTGCACGCCCTAACATTACGGTGCAATCGCCAGCACCCGCCTTACGACTAGTCGATGGTGACAATGGTGTTGGACCACTTGTCGGTATGCATGCGCTAAGGGCAGCGATGCAAGCGGCTAGAGAGTGCGGCATTGGTATGGCATTTGCTCGCGGCAGTAATCATTTTGGACCGATTTCACCGTATTCTTTACTTGCTGCGCAACAAGGCTTTGCGAGCATTATTGGAAGTAATGCGACAACGACGATTGCACCTTGGGGCGGCAGTGATGCCCGTTTGGGTAATAGTCCCCTCGGGTTCGGTGTACCCAATCCAGGCGGGGACCCCTTTCTCCTTGATATGGCAATGAGCGTCGTGGCGCGCGCCAAGATTCGTAACGCGTTCAAGCGGGGGGAGGCTATCCCTGACACCTGGGCAACGGATGATAAAGGCCGAGCAACAACAGATCCGAAGGCTGCACTCGACGGTTTCTTGCAGCCGATTGGTGGCCACAAGGGGTATGGCCTAGCTCTACTAGTTGACTTGTTTGCGGGCCTGCTTTCGAACGCTGCCTATTTAACCCACGTGAAATCTTGGGTAGATGCTCCGGATGAGCCACAAAATCTAGGCCACTTTTTTATTTTGATTAATACGCAGATGCTTGGGTCGACGCAATGGCTCGCTGAACGCATGACTGATTTTGCTTCGATCTTGCATGACAGCCCGGCTGCGGTCGAGGGGCGCCCAGTCATTGTTCCTGGCGAAATCGAATTGCAGAAAATGAAGCAGCAACGCGCCCAGGGCATTACGCTTGATGCCACGACTGTTATTTTGCTGCAACAGCACGCAGCACGAGCAAAATGATCGCACCAACTTTAATCGAGCCTTTTTTATATAGACAGGTAGCCCAAGATGACTGAGCATGAGTGGACGTGGTTATGGATCCCCGCTTCAATTTTTGCAGCGGCTGCTCAGGCAGGACGTAATGCCATTCAGCGCAGCCTGACTGAGCAACTCGGAACGCTTGGCGCAACACAGGTCCGATTTTTGTATGGATTCCCGTTCGCGTTTTTGTTCACACTGCTTGCCATCTTTGTGACGGGGTCTGTATTGCCCTCGATGAACTTGAACTTCGCCTTATTCGTTCTGGCCGGGGCGCTGTCGCAAATCGCGGCGACCGCTTTGATGTTAGCTGCTATGCGGCAACGCGCCTTTGTTGTGGTGACAGCTTGGACAAAGACGGAGCCTGTTCAGGTTGCGCTATTTGGTCTCATTGTGTTGGGCGATCAAATCTCTTTATTGACGATGGGGGCGATTATTGTCGCGACGGTGGGCGTAACCATTATGGCGTCTAAGCCAGCGACTGGCGGTGAGACAGGAACTTCCTGGCAGCCTGTCGTATTGGGGTTGTTGGCAGCCGCTTGTTTTGCGATTGCTGCTGTTTCATTTCGAGGCGGCATCTTGGCTTTAGGTGAGGCGCATTTTTTCGTACGCGCTTCTTGGACGCTTACTTGCGGGCTTGGTTTGCAGACAATATTGCTGGCAGCCTGGATGATGACCTTTCATTACGAAGCTTGGGTGCGCTGCTTGAAGGCTTGGCGTATTTCAATCTGGGGTGGCTTGCTCGGTGCCTCGGCATCACAAGGTTGGTTTCTCGGTTTCGCGCTGACTGCAGCGGCGAATGTGCGCACGCTTGGGCTCGTTGAAGTGTTGTTCGCGCAGTTGCTTTCTTGGCGGGTGTTCTTGAGTAAGAGCACACGACGGGAGACACTCGGCATTGTGTTAATTGTTGCCGGTGTCGCCTGCCTGTTACTGACGATGCCTTGATCTGGGCATCGTACAAACTAGCACCAAACCGCCAAAAGAAGCACTACTGTAAAAGCGGCAAACGCTTTGCTGCGGTATCGGCAGCGGGCGTGCCCTTATAGTCTTTGATGATGCGCTGTAGCGTTACCTTTGCGCCTGGACGATTGTTGAGCTCAATCTGGCAAGCGGCCACCATTAACAAGGCGTCGGGTGCGCGTTGTTGGGTAGGATGCTTCTGAACCATTGCTTGCAGTGTCGCCATCGCACCTTTGAAGTCCTTTAGTGCGTAACGGCTGCTACCCAGATAAAACTGTGCAGTCGGTGCGAGGGCGCTGTCAGGATATAGCGTCATAAATGCGGTTAGATTTTGAATTGTTTCTTTGTATTGGCCTTTGCGAAATGTTTCCATCGACTGATCAAAGGCTGATTGCTCTCTGGGGTCTTGTGAGCGTGCGTCTGGAGCACGTCCCCCACCCGCTGCATTGGCAGCACTACCTGTGCCGCCTGGGCGTGTGAGTTGCTCCATCTCGCCACGTAAGCGCGCTACCTCTTGCTCTAGCCCTTCAATTTGGTCGGCTAGCTGGATGCGTGCACGTTGATTGGCCTCGGTGAGCACTTTAATCTGTTGGCGTAAATCCACGATTGCCCTGCGCGCATCGTCATCGGCAAAGGCGAAAGCCGTTTGTGTCAGCAAAACGCTGCCAGTGAGTGTGACACCAACCATAACTTGGCGGACAAGTGATGATTTAAAAATCATGGGTAATTCCTTTCGAAAGTAACAGGGCGGCTGATAAGCCGCCCCGCACAGGTCTAACTTAAGCGCTACGAATTAGCGCTTGTAGTTGAAATCTGCACGACGGTTTTCAGCGTAGTCTGCATCGCTATCACCCAGTGCTTTTGGCTTTTCTTTACCGAAGCTAATGGTTTCAACTTGGGTATCAGAGACACCAATCAAGGTCAGCATGCGGCGAACGGCTTCTGCACGACGTTGGCCGAGCGCCAGGTTGTATTCCGAGCCGCCGCGCGCATCTGTATTGCCTTCAATGACAACGCGTTGCTGTGGCTTACTGGCCAAGTACTTGCCGTGGGTTTCAACGAGGCTACGGTACTGTTCGCTGACCGTGTAGCCATTGAAGTCAAAGTAAACAGAGCGCTGCTTAGCCAAAATACTTTGCGGGTTGAACGGGTCAAGAATGCCCGAGCCATCCGCGCCGGCGCCAGCGCCGGCCTGATCGTCCAGTGACACTGAACTACAAGCAGCGAGGCTAGCGGCAACTGCCGCAATGGTTAATGCTTTGGCGATACGAGCTTTCATTATGTTTCCTTTGCTAGGAGATTCAACTATTTGGAAAACGGGCCCCAGGTGGGTTCGCGGATTTCACCATTCAGGATCGATAACGTTTGGCGCACACGCCCATCACTGGACACACCTGCCAACACACTTCGACCACCTTGCACGGCGGCGTACAACACTTGCATGCCATTGGGCGCGAAACTAGGCGACTGATCATCTCGTCCGGCTGTTAGGAAGGACTCGGTGTTGTTCGTCAGGTTCAACGAAACGATACGGTATGCCCCGTCTCGGCGCGTTACGGTGAGCAACGTTTTGCCATCTGGAGAAATTCTAGGTGAGATATTGTAACCGCCGTTGAACGTTATGCGGCGTGCCTCCCCACCATCGAGTCCAACTTGGTAGATCTGCGGGCTGCCGCTGCGGTCGCTTGTAAAGTAGATAGAGCGCCCATCGGGGCTGTATACAGGCTCCGTATCGATAAGTGGTGAGCGTGTGATCCGTCGCAAGTTCGAGCCATCGGCGGCGCTCACGGTGTAAATCTGTGACAAACCATCACGCGTTAGCACCACCGCTAGTTGGCTGCCGTCTGGAGACCAAGCAGGGGCAGAGTTGTTGCCTTTGTAGTTTGCTACTGGGAAGCGCTTGCTGGTCGCTAACTGGTGCACGTAGACAACAGGCTTGCCGGACTCGAAGCTGACATAGGCTAGACGTGAGCCGTCTGGAGACCAGGCAGGGGAAATAACCGGTTCACGCGAACGCAGCGCGACTTGGGGGTTTTGACCATCCGCATCAGCAATTTGCAACTCATAGGTACTACCTTGCTTTAGCACGTAGGCAATCCGTGTCGCAAAAACGCCTCGGATTCCAGTGATCTTTTCGTAGATGCGATCGGCGACTTGGTGCGCAACACGTCTAAGTTCTTTCTCGGTTCCCGAAAAAGCGACTCCATCAAGAGGACCGCGTTTAACCGTATCCCCCAAGCGGTATCTGACTTCAAAGCGCCCGTCTGGAGTGCGTACGACCGTGCCATAGGCAATGAAATCCGCGCCACGGGTGCGCCACTCATCGAAGGCAATTGGCGTGTCTACGGTCAGATTGGACCCAGAGGTCGCAATCAAGCGAAACTGTCCCGAGCGGGTCAGGTCGGCACGAATAATTTCAGCAATTTGTGCGCCAGCTGGGTCGCCACTGAAATCAGCGATTGCCACAGGGTACTGCTGTGCCCCGGTGCCTGAGATGTCTACACGGAGTTGTGCGTGAGCTGGAAGGGCTGCCGCGAGGCCTAAGAGCACGAGGCAAAGGGCTAGCCACACCCGTGTGCTCTGTAAAAGAGCGCGGATAGATTCTCTGTTGCCATACATGCGGGTAAGCGTCATTTTTTTGCGAGCTCCTGTCAATCGTACATATTGTAATTGACGTCTATGTAACCTGGATAGCTACCAGAGGGTGGTCTGGGGAAGGGGGTGCAGCGTCGAATACCTGTTTCCACTGCCCGGTCGAAATTCGGGTTACCCGAGCCCCGCGTGAGCTTGACGTCGGCAATCGTGCCATCTGGGCGCAGTTGAACGCGATACACCGCTGCAGGATTTGTTGAGCCACTGCGTGGTGGCGTTGGAAACGCCACGCCTGGTTGCACGCAGGCGCGGACCTGGGCGCCATAGCTGTCATTACGGCCACCACCAGCTTGATTGCGGTCCGCGGTACCGCCTGGGATACCAGCGACTCCCATGGCGTCGTTACGGAACGCATCACGCAAGGCTTGCTCGCGTTTTGCCGCCGCTTCTTTGGCCTTTTGATCTGCCTGAGCCTTCTCTTTGGCCTTTTGATCCGCCTGAGCCTTCTCTTTGGCCTTTTGGTCGGCCTCAGCTTTTTCTTTAGCCTTTTTGTCAGCTTCTTCTTTTTTCTTCTTCTCTAGGGCGGCTTTAGCGGCAGCCTCTTCCTTAGCGCTTTTTTCTGCTTCGATACGCTCGGCTTTTTCGCGCTGTTGCTCTAAGCGCTCGCGTTCACGTTTGGCGGCAAGCTCGCGTTCCCGCTTAATTCGCTCTTCTTCTTTCCTAACCTCTTCACGCTCGAGCCGCTCTTGTTCTTCTCGCTTCTTGCGTTCGTCCTCCAATGCAATTTCTGGATCAACCTCGGCCTTAAGCGGGGGGGCTGACGTGGAAGGAGTGGGCGGAGGCGGTGGGGGTGGCGGCGGGGGCGCAGGAGCGGGCTCGGGTTCGGGCGCGGGCGCGGGTGTCGGCTCTGGCTTGGGCTCAGATTTAGCGGGTGGTTGGGGGGGAGGGTTCACTGGGCTATTGCCATCGGCCCATAACTGAATTTGCAGCGGGCCCTCCGCCTCAATCTTCCAGTTCAGGCCAACGACGAGCAGCAAAACAAGCACGAGGTGCGCAAGCAAAGCCCAACCAAACGCGCGTATATCCAGCGTTTGTTTGGGCGGCAACATGGGGCCGCTAACAGGCGAAGCTTTACGTGGCGTCATGGGCGGTGCAACAGGCTCGGGGCTTGTGTGCGCGAATCCTTTTCATCGTCTGTTGGCGGGTTTGCCTGTTGGCTTTGCGTTTGGTGCGGGCGTGTCACTTTTTTGGTCGACAAGCAAGCCGAGTTTAGTCACGCCATTTTTACGCAAATCGTCCATGACTTTCATGACGGATTCGTAGGGCACCTTGCCGTCGGCTGCAATCACAACAGGTTGATCGGGCTTGAGCTCAGACAAAATCGTCTGAGCGAGCGCGCTGCGCTCTACGGGTACATTGACGGCGCCCGGTTCACGTTTACGCCAAGAGAGTTTCCCGTCTTCGGTAATTTGGATTTCAATTGGAGTGACCGGCACGTTGGCGGCTTGTCCCACCGAGGGCAATTCAATCACCCCTGGTGTAATAAGAGGCGCCGTCACCATAAAAATCACGAGCAGTACCAACATCACATCGATGTATGGCACGACGTTGATTTCGTTTTTTAGACGTCGGCCTGGGCGCCCAGAGCTTGAGCGAACGGAGGACATTAGCGCACCTGTCGTTGCAAGATGTTCAAGAACTCATCGACAAAGGTCTCAAAGCGGATCGACAGGCGATCGATGTCGTGGGTATAGCGGTTGTAAGCAACGACGGCCGGAATCGCCGCGAAGAGACCGATAGCCGTGGCAATCAGGGCCTCGGCAATGCCCGGTGCCACGGAGGCGAGAGTCGCTTGTTGTACGTTTGCGAGGCCAACAAAGGCGTGCATGATGCCCCAGACTGTGCCGAGCAGCCCGATGTAGGGGCTAACGGAGCCAGCGGAGGCCAAGAAGTTTAGGTGCGACTCGAGTTCATCCATTTCGCGCTGGAATGCGGCACGCATCGCCCGTCGAGCACCATCAAGACTCGCGGAGCTTTCGGTGGTAGACCCTGCGCGACGTCCTTTGAGGAATTCAGTCATGCCAGAGTCAAAGATGCGCGCAAGCGCGCCTTGCTCTGCGCGGCGAGTGGAGATGGACTGGTGCAGTAAGGCTAAATCGCCACCGGACCAGAAGTCGTCTTCAAAGCGACGCGTTTGTATCAATGCCTTTTTGATGGTGGAGCGCTTGGCAAAAATAAATGTCCAAGAGACGATCGAGATGACAATGAGCAATAACATGATGAACTGAACGGGAATACTGGCGTTCAGTACCAGGGAGAGCATTGACATATCTGAAGGTGTTTGCATCACTTAGTCCCGAGTAATTACAGCAAATTTTGTGTGAATCGATTCCGGAATCGCAGTGACTCGCATGTTAACTGTTTCTACACAGCAAACTTGGATGTTCCCTTGCGTCAAGAGTTCCCCCTGTCTACGAATCGATTGCCTGAAGTGTAACGAAGCACGGCCTAGTCGTGTCACTTCGCTTTCAATTTGTAGCAAATCATCAAGCCTAGCCGGTAAAAGATACTTGATATCAAGCTTGGCGACCATAAACATTCGCTGCGCAGTCTGGGCTAGCTCAAATTGATTGACGCCTAAGGCGCGCAGCCATTCTGTGCGCCCGCGCTCCATAAACTTGAGATAGTTGGCGTAAAACACGACGCCACCCATATCGGTATCCTCGTAGTACACCCGCACACTGAAACTGTGTTGCATCAATAGGCCTCAAGCAACGCGAGTGTTTGTGCACAACAGTCTGACAATGGCACCCGTGCGGCCTCGGTTTGTTTGCGCCCCAGCAGCTCAATGATGCCGTCGTTGAGCCCACGCTCACCAACGGTGATGCGCACGGGCGGTCCAATCAGTTCCCATTCGGCAAACATAATGCCCGGGCGAAGGTCGCGATCGTCTAGGATGACATCCACCCCTTTGGCCTTCAGTTCGGCATAAAGGGCTTCAGCGGCGTCGCGCACCGTCTGACTCTTGCCCCAACCGACCGCGCAGATCGCAACCTCAAAAGGAGCGATTGCACGCGGCCACACAATACCTTTGGCGTCGTGGTTCTGTTCGATTGCAGCCCCCACAATGCGGGTAACACCAATCCCGTAACAGCCCATCTCCATTAAAGCGGGTTTGCCACCCTCGTCGAGGAAGGTGGCCTTCAATGCCTCCGAGTACTTTGTGCCCAGGTAAAAGACATGGCCCACTTCGATGCCACGTTGAATGGCTAGGGTGCCTTTGCCGTCTGGCGCTTGGTCGCCTTCGACCACGTTACGCAGGTCTGTAACGAGGTCTGGTTCGGGCAGATCGCGCGCCCAATTGACGCCCATGAGGTGGAAGTCTTCCTGATTGGCGCCGCAAATAAAGTTGTGCATATTCGCGACAGTTAAGTCGGCGATGACTTTGACAGGCTTGGCCATTTTTACTGGTCCAAGATAGCCAGGTTTGCAGCCGAAGTGCTCAATAATCTCCGCTTCGGTCGCAAAGCGAAAGCCTTTATTTAAGCCAGGCACTTTGCCTGTTTTGATTTCATTGAGCTCGTGATCACCGCGCAGCAGCAGGAGCCAGATTTGTGCAAAACCTTTTTCGGGATCGCTAGCCAGCACGATGGATTTGACGGTCTGGGTAAGAGGAACACCTAGGAGCGCTGCCACGGTCTCGCATTTTGCGGCTCCTGGTGTGGGCGTTAGGGTGAGAGGTGCCGAGGCGGCATGGCGCTGGGTCAGTAAGCACGGCGCTGGTGCCAGTTCGATATTGGCCGCGTAGCTCGAGGCGGGGTCGTACACGATCAAATCTTCACCAATATCAGCAATCACCTGAAACTCATGGCTTTGCGAGCCGCCGATCGAGCCGGTATCGGCCGAGACGGCCCGAAACGTTAAGCCCATGCGTGAAAAGATCTTCATGTACGCATCGAACATGATTTGATAACTTTTTTGGGCGCTTGCTACATCGCGATCAAAGGAATAGGCGTCCTTCATCGTGAATTCGCGGCCGCGCATCACGCCAAAGCGTGGGCGTCGTTCGTCTCGAAATTTTGTTTGGATATGGTAGAAGTTGACCGGGAGCTGGCGCCAGCTCTGAATCTCGTTGCGTGCGATGTCGGTGATGACCTCTTCTGAGGTTGGCTGCAAGACAAAGTCGCGACCATGGCGATCTTTCATGCGCAACAGCTCAGGCCCATATTGTTCCCAACGCCCAGACTCCATCCACAACTCAGCGGGCTGGACCACGGGCATCAGTAACTCAAGGGCGCCTGCCGCATCCATTTCTTGACGGATGATGTGCTCGACCTTGCGGATCACCCTCAGACCTAGCGGCATGTAGTTGTAGATGCCTCCTGCAAGCTTGCGGATCATGCCCGAGCGCATCATCAGGCGATGGCTTGTGATCTCTGCATCGTTAGGGGCTTCTTTGAGGGTGGTGATATGAAAGGCTGAGGCGCGCATGAAAGACCGATAAATTTTATTGGGGCAAAATTGCCAACAGGTACGTATAATCAAATGCAATTGTATTGAATTCGTTGGGAGTGGCCATGCTTGATCGCGAAGGCTACCGTCCTAATGTTGGAATCATCCTCGTTAATCAAAAAAACGAGGTCTTCTGGGGTAAGCGCATTCGGGAACATGCTTGGCAGTTCCCCCAGGGTGGCATTAAACAGGGCGAGAGCCCCGTGCAAGCCATGTTTCGCGAGCTGCATGAAGAGGTCGGCTTAAAACCTGACCAGGTCCGAATTTTGGGACGCACACGTGAGTGGTTGCGCTATGACGTGCCGGACACCTTTGTTCGGCGCGAATCGCGGGGGCATTATCGGGGGCAAAAACAGATCTGGTTTTTGCTGCGAATGCTTGGGCGCGACCATGATGTTCAATTACGCGCCACCCCGCATCCAGAGTTCGACGCGTGGCGCTGGAGCCATTACTGGGTATCGCTCGATGATGTGATTGAATTTAAACGAGATGTCTACACACTTGCGCTTAACGAGTTGGCTACCTTCATTTTTAAGCGCGGACAGGATACGCGGCCAGAAGCTGAGGGAGTGTCACTGGAAACAAAAACGGCGCTTTGAAGCGCCGTTTTTCATGACAATCGAATGAATTACCGTAGTCGCTTTAGCAAGCTTGAGGTATCCCAGCGATTACCGCCCATCTTTTGAACATCCGCGTAAAACTGGTCCACTAAGGCGGTGACAGGTAGGCGCGCACCATTGCGACGGGCTTCGTCCATCGCCAAATTCAGGTCCTTGCGCATCCAGTCAACCGCGAAACCAAAGTCGAACTTATCGTCCACCATGGTGCTACCGCGGTTTTCCATCTGCCAGCTCTGAGCGGCACCTTTGCTAATAACGTCCAGGACTTGTTTCATATCCAAACCGGCAGCTTCACCAAAGGCAACACCCTCGGCTAAACCTTGCACGACTCCGGCGATACAGATTTGATTCACCATTTTGGCGAGCTGGCCTGCGCCAACCGGCCCAACCAGCGTTACGGCCCTTGCCATTGTTGCGATAACATCGCGAACAGCGGCAAACTCTGCTGCATCACCACCGCACATTACGGTCAACATCCCGTTGACTGCACCAGCCTGTCCACCAGAGACTGGAGCATCAATGAAGCGCACCGATTTCTGTTTGGCAATGGCGGCCAGCTCGCGCGCCACAGACGCAGAAGCCGTTGTGTGGTCAACATAAGTGGCGCCTGCCTGCATACCAGCAAACGCACCGTTTTCGCCGAGCACGACGCTACGTAGATCGTCATCGTTCCCGACGCACGAAAACACGATCTCAGCCCCCGAGGCAGCTTCGCGAGGTGTCGCGCAAGCGCGTCCACCAAATTCAGCGACCCAAGCCTGGGCTTTTTTTGTATTTCGGTTATAGACCGTGACGTGATGTCCTGCCGTGGCCAGATGGCCAGCCATCGGCAGTCCCATCACCCCTAAGCCCAGAAAGGCGACTTTGCGGGGGGATGAGGCTTCGTACGCCTTACTGTTGATGCTACTGGCCATGAATCAGTCTTCCACGAAGGCTGCTTCGCGCTTCTTCTTGATCGAAGGTAGCGCCACAATAATGACCAGCAGGGCAGCAACACCTAACAGCGATGCGGACAGCGGGCGCTCTAAGAAGGTCATGAAGTTACCGCGCGACAAGAGCAACGCACGACGGAAGTTCTCTTCCATCAGCGGACCGAGGACCAACCCTAGCAACAGCGGCGCACCTTCGCACTTTATTTTGGACCAAAAATAACCAATGATGCCGAAGATAACCGTCACGACAATATCGAATGTGTTGTAGCTCAGCGAGTAAACACCAATCGTACAAAACACCAAAATAGCCGGGAACAAAATGCGGTAGGGCACTTTCAGTAGCTTCACCCAGATCCCGATCAGGGGTAGGTTCAGTACGATCAGCATCAAGTTACCAATCCACATCGAGGCAATCAGGCCCCAGAATAGCTGCGGGTGGCTAGTCATCACCTGCGGACCAGGCTGAATGTTGTGGATGGTCATTGCGCCGACCATCAACGCCATCACAGCGTTGCTGGGGATACCGAGAGTCAGCAATGGGATGAAGGAGGTCTGTGCGCCAGCGTTGTTAGCGGCTTCGGGTCCAGCCAAACCAGCAGGGTGGCCTTTACCAAAACGCTCAGGATTCTTCGAGAGCTTCTTCTCCACCGTGTAAGAAGCAAACGACGACAGCACCGCGCCGCCACCAGGCAAAATGCCAAGCAAGGAGCCAATTGCCGTACCGCGTACAACTGCCGGCCATGATTCTTTGAACTCTTGCTTGTTTGGATAGAGCGAGCCAATCTTGGAATCCAGTTCAACCCGATTCTCTTTGAGTTCGAGGTTGGTCATGATTTCGGCAAAACCGAACACACCCATCGCGACAATCGCAAAGCCTATGCCGTCTTGCAGTTCAGGGATACCGAAGTCATAGCGGGCAACGCCCGAGTTAACATCTGTTCCGACCATGCCCAGAAGCAGACCCAGTAAGATCATACAAATTGCTTTGAGCAGTGAGCCCGACGCGAGCACCACAGCGCCGACCAAGCCTAGAACCATCAGGGAGAAGTATTCGGCAGGGCCAAACTTGAACGCCAACTCTGCGAGCGGGGGGGCAAATGCAGCGATGAGCATTGTGGCAACGGATCCGGCAAAGAAGGAGCCCATGCCGGCGATCGCAAGCGCCGCACCAGCACGACCATTCTTGGCCATTGCATGGCCGTCAAGTACGGTCACAACAGCAGAGGTTTCTCCTGGTAGATTTACTAGGATTGCCGTTGTTGAACCACCATACTGCGTGCCGTAATAAATACCAGCCAACATGATCAGACCGGCGATCGGTGGCAAAACATAAGTAATCGGCAATAGCATGGCGATGGTCGGAACTGGCCCGAGGCCGGGAAGAACGCCCACCAGGGTGCCGAGCAAACAGCCAACTAGTGCGTATGCCAAGTTTTCCGGTGTGAACGCCACACCGAAACCAAGCATTAGGTTGTTAAGTAATTCCATGAACAGGTGCTCCTTAGTTCATACCTAGAAAGGCGGGCCAAATGGGGAATACCAGCTTGAGGCCTTTCACGAAGGCGGCCCAGCACAGCACGGTCAAACACACGGCGTTGATGACGGTGGTTTTCCAGTTGTGATCGTGGCCTGCAGTGCTGCTAATTAGCACGACTGCCATAATTGACAGCA
>Ga0164292_10001860_pt1 | contig 17212 bp, 12 predicted proteins | sample GEODES117metaG_FD_111486 | JGI IMG/M metagenome (GOLD analysis project Ga0164292, IMG submission 111486) | Eutrophic lake water microbial communities from Lake Mendota, Wisconsin, USA - GEODES117 metaG | ecosystem: Environmental > Aquatic > Freshwater > Lake | place: USA: Lake Mendota...
AATCATGTTGAGCAAGAAGTAGTCGTACCCAAATCGCTCCACCGGCATTTTTTGCATGCCAAAGTCCAGCATTTCGATGGCCTTTTCCTTCTGTCCACTCATGGCCAAAGAGGAGGCCGCACGGCCGAACGAGGTGCGTAGATTGAAGCACAAGCGTCGGTTGGTCTCATCCAGGTAAACGGAGGGGTCTTCCATATTGCCGTACATGAACTTGCCGGCTTCGTTTTTGGGATTGACCATCAGGTTGTAGCAGGCTTCGGCGTTGACGTCGCCAAAGTCGTAGGAGCCTTCGGGAGTGGTGCTGCGCACCGGTACAAAGCGGTAGGCCAAGCCTTCCAACCGGAAGTACGGCGTCAACCAGAAGAACCCGCTGGCCGAGGAGCCCACCGTGGTGCTGAAGTAAATGGGCCGCGACCAATCGTTGTTGGCAAGCAAATCAATCAACATCAAGTCCCGCTTGGCCACCACGCTGGAACCCCAGTCCCAGTCGATGTATTCCAAAATGCGGTCCGCTTGGTCAGCGGGTACTACTTTGTTCTTCAACACCTGTTCCTTGTTGACGGGGATGCGCCACTTCTTCTGGGGGAAGAAAGGAAACTGCTTGGGTGCAGCCGTTCCTTGGTAGGCCGTGAACTTGGTGGCCTCGTCGTCCCGACGTACCCAGTTCAACAAGTCTTCGATGTACCAACGGCCTTCTACGCCTATGTCTTGGAAGAACAGGACGTCGCGCGTGCCTTGCACGTACTGGTTTTTCTCAAAACGGAAGGGAACGGGGTCCCCATCGTAGTACTTGCGCTTCATCATGTCGATGTACCAGTCGGTATTCAAGAGCGACAGGTTGACAATCCGCACGTCGGTTCGGTAGCCTTCGACCTCTTGGACGTACCAGAGGGGGAAGGTGTCGTTGTCTCCGTTGGTGAAGAGGATGGCATTTTTCTCGCACGAGTCCAGGTAGGCCTTGGCAATGTCCCGGGCGGTGTAGCGGTTGGAGCGGTTGTGGTCGTCCCAGTTTTGCTGCGCCATCAATCCGGGGACAGCCACCAAAAGGGCCACCGTGACCAAGGCCGCGGAGGCGGTGGTGCGGAACTTGCCCAGCCATTCCACCAGGGCGATGACCCCGAGTCCTATCCAAATGGCAAAGACATAGAAAGAGCCTACAAAGGCGTAGTCGCGTTCCCGAGGTTCAAAGGGTTTTTGGTTGGTGTACACCGCCACGGCAATGCCCGTGAACAAGAACAGCGACGTGAGCACCCAGGTGTGGTCCTTGTCTTTGGAGAACTGGAAGAACAGGCCAATCAAGCCCAAGAACAACGGGAGGGCAAAGTATACGTTGCGGGCGGGGTTGTTCTTGAGGAAGGCAGGCTGGTTGTCTTGCGGCCCCAGACGCGCCTCGTCCCAGAAAGAGATGCCGGTGATCCAGTTTCCTTTGGTGAATTCGTAGCGGTTTTGCTCGTCGTTTTGGCGTCCGGCAAAGTTCCACATGAAGTAGCGGAACCACAGCTGGCCGATTTGGTACTTCATGAAGAAGCCAAAGTGCTTCCCAAAGGAAATGGGAGCGTCTTTGTCTGTGATTTTCATTAAACTCATGTAGTTCTGCACGTGGTCGGATTGGTCCGACCACATCCGCGGGAAGAACCCGATGTAGCGCTTGTCGTAGTTGGGAACGGAGGCTTTGCCGTCGTTGGTGACCTCGTATTTGCCGGTTTCGTCGCTAAACGCGTAGGTGGGTTTGCCGTCTTTGTAGGGCTGCTGGGGGTCCAACTGGGCGTTGAAACTCTGACCGTACAATACGGGCCAATCGCCGTACTGCTCCCGGTTGTAGTAGGCCAACAACGAAATGGCGTCTTCCGGGTTGTTTTCGTCGATGGGGGTATTGGTGTTGGATCGGATGGCCAAAGTGAGGAAGGTGGAGTAGCCAATCATGATGAACACAACGGCCAAAATGCCCTGAGAAACCAACGGTTTGTTGGTTTTTTTGGCCCACTGAAGGCCGTACACCACAGCGCCCACGAAGAGGCCAAAGGCCAGCAGGGTTCCGGAGTTTTTTGGCAATCCGATGGTGTTGACGGATTGGATCTCCAAGAATCCGAATACCTTCAAAATGAACGGGATAATGATGGCAAACACAAAAGCCAGAACCGCAACGGAGATGGTGTTGGCGATGATAAATCCTTTCCAGGAACGGTCGGAATACAGTTTGTAGTACACCACCATCACAACGGCCGGAATGACCAAGAAGGCCAGGATGTGAACGCCCACGGTGAGTCCTACGGAGTACGCTACCAAAAGCAACCACCGGTTGGCATAGGGGTCGTGATCCACAGCGGCTTCCCATTTCAGACCGGCCCAGAAGGCCAGCGCGGTGAACAAGGAGCTCATGGCGTATACTTCGCCTTCTACGGCGCTGAACCAGAAGGAGTCGGAAAAGGTATAGGCCAAGGCGCCCACGGCTCCTGCGCCAAAAATGGCCACGGTACGCGCTGGGGTTTGCTCGCCCAACCGCGCAACCAAGCGCTTGGCAATGGCCGTGATGGACCAAAACAAAAACAAAATGGTGAAGCTGGAAGAAAATGCAGACAGCAAATTGACGTAGTATGCTTGCTGGGTGACGTCGCCTGCAAAGAGGTTGGCGACCACCGCACCCATCAACTGAAACAGCGGCGCACCGGGAGGGTGGCCCACCTGCAATTTGACCGAGGTGGCAATGTATTCTCCGCAGTCCCAGAAACTTGTGGTGGGTTCTACGGTCAGCACGTAGGTGGCGCTGGCAATGGCAAACACCAACCATCCGAGCAGGTTGTTGGTGCGGTTGTACGTGGAAGCGTTCATTCTTTCGCTGGCTTTAGTCGCAATTTAGGCCAACGAAGATAAGGAATTTGAGGGGCCAATAACCCGATTACGAAGCGCTAGCGCCCAGCTTTTTGTGAATCAATGCGTGAAGTTTGCGTTCCAATGCGGGAAGTTGGACGTGGGCCAAGGCATCGTTGGCAAAGGCCAGCATCAACAAGGCCCGCGCTTCGGCTTCGGGAATCCCTCGGGCGCGCAAATAAAACAAGGCATCGGCGTCCAGCTGGCCTACGGTGCACCCGTGGGAGCACTTGACGTCGTCGGCAAAAATCTCCAACTGCGGCTTGGTGTCAACCTCCGCGCGGTCGTCCAGCAGCAGGTTGTCGTTCTGTTGGAAGGCCAGGGTTTTTTGGGCGTGGGGGCGGACCATGATCTGGCCGTTGAATACCCCGCGGGACTTCCCGTCAAACAGGCCTTTGTACACTTCGTGGCTGGTGCAATGCGGCACGGCGTGGTCCACAAACGTCCGGTGGTCCACGTGTTCCTGCCCGTGAATCAAGGTGAGGCCGTGCAGGTGCGCCTCGGCGTTGCTGCCCATCAGGGCAAACCGCAACTCATTGCGGGTAAGGCGACCTCCGCAGCTAAACGTATTCACGACGACCTGGCTGTCCCGGTCTTGGTGCACAAAGGTGGCGTCCGTGAGCGTGGCCGTGGATACGTCGTTTTGCAACTTGGTGTACCGAACCCGGGCGTTGGGGGCGGCATGGATTTCGGTTACGGCGTTGGTCCAATGGGCCTTTCCGTTCAACGACTGGTGGCGTTCCACGATTTCGACTTGGGCCCCTTCCTCGACCTCCACCAAGTTGCGGATTTGGGCGAAAAGGGGCTCGTCAGAGGTGGTGAAATAAAACACCTGAATCGGCTTGTCTGCCACCAAATTCTTGGGAATGCGGACCACGGCTCCCTCGCGGGCCAGCGCCCGGTTCAGAAGGACCAGGGGCTCGTCCAAGGTGTCCAGCGCGGCAAAATGGTCGTGCATCCAGGCCGGTGATTTCCGCCAGGTGCTGCCCAGGGTGCAGACGTCCAGCCCGTGGTGGGTGGTGCTGCTCAACCACGACGAATACACGCCGTTTACAAATACCACGCGGTAGGAATCCACTTCGTCCAAGAAGTAGGACTCAATGTCTTTGAATTCCAGGGCATGCCCTGGGGCCGTGGCAAAAGGGGCGACCGGCCGCGGATGTTCCGCTACCTGGGATTTCAACGAGGTGTACTTCCAGGACTCCGATTTTTTGGTGGGGAATCCCAAAATCTCAAACCGCTCCAGGGCTTCGCGCCTTTTGGCGGCGATGGCTTCACCGCCCTCGCGGGCCAGCGATTCCTCGTTTTCCGCGTACAAATTCAGCAAAGAGTCGCGCATCATTGGGCCGCGTTTTCTTTCTTGATCCAGTCGTAGCCGCGTTCTTCCAGCTCCAAGGCCAGGTCTTTGGTTCCGCTTTTTACGATTTTCCCGTGCAGCAATACGTGCACGTAGTCCGGTACGATGTAGTCCAAAAGGCGCTGGTAGTGGGTGATGACCACCACGGCGTTGGTGGGGCTTTTCAGGGCATTCACCCCTTGGGCCACAATCCGCAACGCGTCAATGTCCAAACCGCTGTCGGTTTCGTCCAAAATCGCCAAACGGGGCTCCAGCATGGCCATCTGGAAGATCTCGTTCCGTTTCTTTTCTCCACCGGAAAATCCCTCGTTCAAGGAGCGGCTGAGGAAGCTCTTGTCCATCTCCAATAGCTCCAATTTTTCGCGCATTTTCTTCAACAGGACGGCGGCTTCCATGGGATCTTCTCCGCGCGACGCCCGGTGGGCATTGATGGCGGTTTTGATGAAATTACTCACCGACACACCGGGAATTTCCACGGGGTACTGAAAGCTCAAAAACACCCCGCGGTGGGCACGTTCTTCGGGAGATAAATCCAACAAGGATTCGCCGTCCAACTCGACGCTGCCTCCTGTCACTTCGTATTCTTCGCGTCCGGCAATGACGCTGGAGAGGGTACTTTTTCCCGAACCGTTGGGGCCCATGATGGCGTGAACCTCTCCCGGCTTGACCACCAAGTCAATGCCTTTGAGGATGGCAGTTCCGTCGGACAGGCCGGCTTGTAAATTGTGAATGGATAGCATGCGAATGGCGTGTTGAGAATAGGGTTTTGGGGAGGATTAACCGACGGAGCCTTCCAAGCTGATGGCCAGGAGTTTTTGGGCTTCTACCGCAAATTCCATGGGAAGTTGGTTCAAGACGTCCTTGCAATAGCCGTTGACAATCAAGGCAATGGCGGACTCGGTATCCATGCCGCGTTGGTTGCAGTAGAAAATTTGGTCTTCGCCGATTTTGCTGGTGGTGGCTTCGTGTTCCACCTGCGCGGTTTTGTTTTGGATCTCGAGGTAGGGGAAGGTGTGGCTTCCGCATCCGTCGCCCATCAACAGGGAGTCGCACTGGGAGAAGTTGCGCGCGCCTTCGGCGCGCGGCCCCACCTTGACCAACCCGCGGTAGCTGCCGTTGCTGTGACCGGCGCAAATCCCCTTGCTGATGATGGTGCTTTTGGTGCGCTTGCCCAAGTGGATCATTTTGGTGCCCGTGTCCGCCTGCTGGTAGTGGTTGGTAACCGCTACGCTGTAGAACTCGCCGATGCTGTCGTCGCCCTTCAGAATGCAGCTGGGGTACTTCCAGGTCACAGCGGACCCTGTTTCCACCTGCGTCCAGGAGATTTTGGCGCGCTTTTCACATATGCCGCGCTTGGTCACAAAATTGAAAACGCCGCCTTTGCCTTCGGCATCGCCCGGGTACCAGTTTTGGACCGTGGAATACTTGATTTCGGCGTCGTCCAGGGCGACCAGTTCGACCACCGCCGCGTGCAGCTGGTTTTCGTCGCGGGAAGGAGCGGTGCACCCTTCTAAATAGCTGACGTAGCTGCCTTGGTCGGCAATCAACAAGGTCCGCTCAAATTGGCCGGTACCGGCTTGGTTGATGCGGAAGTAGGTTGATAATTCCATGGGGCACCGAACGCCTTTGGGGATGTAGCAAAAACTGCCGTCCGTAAAGACGGCGCTGTTCAAGGCGGCGAAGAAATTGTCGGTCCGCGGAACGACGGTTCCCAAGTATTTGCGCACCAAATCCGGATGCTCCTTTACGGCGTCGGAAATGCTGCAAAAAATAATGCCCTTTTCCGCCAAAGTGGCTTTGAAGGTGGTGGCCACACTCACCGAATCGACCACGACGTCCATGGCGACTCCGGTTAGGCGCTTTTGCTCGTCCAGGCCAATGCCCAATTTCTCAAAGGTTTTGAGCAGCTCGGGATCCACTTCGTCCAGGCTGTTGACCTGTTTTTTAACGGGAGCCGAATAGTAGGAAATGGCCTGGTAATCCGGCTTTTGGTAGCGAACGTTGGCCCATTCCGGCTCGGTCATTTCTTGCCAAATCCGGAAGGCCTCCAGGCGCCAGTCGGTCAGCCATTCGGGCTCGTTTTTCTTGGCAGACAAGGCGCGAATCACGCCCTCGTCCAGGCCGGGAGGCAGGTTGTCCGACTCAAATTCCGTGGTGAATCCGTACTTGTATTCGGAGGTGGTGACGCCGTCTAAAATCTCGTCTTGGCTCATACCGCAAAGGATTCGCCGCAGCCGCACGTGCGCGAGGCATTGGGGTTGTTAAATACGAAGCCTTTACCGTTGAGTCCGCCGCTGTAGTCCAGGGTGGTCCCCAACAAATAAAGGAGGCTTTTTTTCTCGACCAAAACTTTCACCCCTTCGGCTTCAAACGTTTGATCGCCGTCTTCGGGAGCGTCCACAAAGCCAAATTCGTAGCTGAGTCCGCTGCAGCCTCCACTTTTGACGCGAACACGCACAAAGCCATCCGCCCGGCCTTCTTCCCGAAGGAGGCGTTGGATTTCGCGCGCTGCGGTTTCTGAAACATGCACCATGGGGTGGGACTTGGTTTAGGAACTGTTGTTGGATGGACCCAGTTCAACACCGGTTTCATGGGATTAACCGCGAAATCCGAATGCTTGTTTAGAACGGGTCTAAATTTTGAACAAAAGTACGTCTCGTTGTGTCTTGCTGCAAGAAAAAAGGAGGGCTGCCCCACGGGGCAGCCCTCCTTAAAAAACCTGCTCGGTGCAGCTTACAAATCCCACTTCACGCCCAAGTTGGCGCGCAATCCGTAGTATTCAGCCTGCATCGTGTACTCCTTTGAGTTTTGGAAGTAGCGCAGCGGTTGGTTCGTCAAGTTGTTCACGTCGGCGAAAATGCGAACCTTCTTGGTCAAACTGTAGTACGCATTGAAATCCAGGAACGACTGGGCGCCGTAGAAGCGGTCCTCGGTAGCGTCTCCGCCGTACTCGTCCACATAGCTAGCCGCATGGTTGAAGCTCAAGCGCGCCATAAACTTCTTGGTGTCGTACGCCAAAGAAGCGTTCAACATCACAGGTGCAGTACCCGCCAAAGACGTTACCTCGCCTTCGCGAATGCCGTCGGTGGTGGAGCGCGTTACGGTACCGTTGGTGTAGAAGTTAAACGACTTCCAAATGCCGGTGTTGCCCAGCGAGCGCTGGAAGGCAACCTCCAAACCAGAAACGGTAGCGAAGTTTCCGTTTTCCGGACGATCCGTTTGGAACAACTCGCCGCCGAACAACTCCTCGCCGCGCTTCGTGTAAATGAAGTTGTCGATGTACTTGTAGAAACCGCCCACAGACACCAGGCCGATGTTCTTGAAGTAGCTCTCGTAGCTCAAATCGACGTTGGTTGCGCGGGCTGCACGCAAGTTGGGATTGCCAAAAGAAGCTTCGGAATCGTCAAACGAGAAGGCCGCAAACGGAACCAAATCGTAGTAGTTGGGGCGGGCCAAGGCGCTGGTACCGGCCAAGCGAACCACGCTGTTCTTGGAAACTTGGTACTTCAACAACAGGCTGGGCAACAAATTATTGTACGTGCTGCTGTTGGAGGAGTCGGTCTTGGTTCCTTCGTCCAGGTTGAAAAGATTACCGGAATAAACGTTTTGTGTTTGCTCCCAGCGAACGCCACCGATGGCGGTCAGTTTCTTCCACGTGCGGGTGTACATGGCGTAGGCACCCAAGATGTTTTCGTTGGCCGTGTATTCCTCCGCAGCGTACTCTTCTGGAACGTCTTCTCCGGTGAATTCGTCAGCGTTCGTGAAATTGTACGCACCCAAAGTTTCGGGATTGAAGAACCGCTGCGTGCCGTCTTTTGCGAAGAAATCAGAGCCTGGTATGAACGCGTCCATGCGCGGAGTGGCCAAGGCGTTGTCTTGCAAAGTGGGCTCGTCGTTGTTGAATTCATAGGCCGTAAAATCCAAATCGCGCTCCTTTGTTTTGGTGCGCAAACGAGCGCCAAACTTCAGGTTTCCATTGGCCACGGGCAAGGTGAAATCCAAGCGCGCGTTGCGGTCCCTATCAAAGGTATTTTGGTTTTGCTCGGTCAATTCGTGCAGGCCGAAGTCTTCCGACACCGATCCTTTTCCAGTAGCGGCGAAGACCATGCGCATGGGGTCGTTGTTGGTGATTTCCAGTGGTGCACCCTTTACGCGGTATTGGATGTAGCGCTCGTTGGGGCGCAGCTCGTTGGCAAACGATTGGTTGGCACTCCAGTCCATTTTCAGTTGGCCAAAAAGGTGCTCGCCGCGCAGCGCGAAGTTGTTCATGTTTTGGTTCTCCAAACGGGCATTTTTGGTGTCGGCGCCACCGCCCTTGGTCTGCATGCGGATTTCTCCCTCGTACGTACCGTCCTCCAACAATTCGATGTCCTTGTACCGGATACGGAAACGGTTTTCCCAGTCTTTGCGGTTGGACACCATGGACGAGAAGAACAAAGTGTGACCGGGGGCCAAACGGTAGTCCGCATTGACCGATAGGTTCTGGCGCAAACGCTGAACGTCGTAAACACGTACTTCGTAGTTGGTCACCATGGGATCAGCGCCGGAAAAGTCCCATTCCATTTCGTAGTTGTCCGACCCGAAAACATTGTCCTTGCGCGATCCACTTACCACCAAGCCCAAGCGGTCATTAGCGAAGCGATCTGCGTACGAAAAACTTCCGTTGAGTGTAGTCGCCTGGCGCAAGGCATTGTACTGCAATCCGCCGTTGACAAAGGCACGACGTCCGCCTACTGCGGCACGGGTAACCAAATTCACGGAACCGCCGATGGCGTCGGCATCCATATCGGGGGTCAGCGTTTTGTTCACCTCCAGCGTTTGGATCATGTCCGCTCCAATCAAGTCCAATTGGATATTGCGGTTGTCGCCCTCTGCGGAAGGAATGCGCTCGCCGTTGATGGTGACGCTGTTCAACTGAGGAGCCAAACCACGCACAATGATGTTGCGGGCCTCGCCTTGGTCGTTCTGCATGGTGATGCCGCTCACGCGCTTCAACGCGTCACCAATGTTGTCGTCCGGGAAACGACCTACTTGGTCCGATGACACTACGTTGGTGGTGTTGACGTTGCTTGCCTGTTTGTTGATGGCCTTGGCCTGGCCCTGCAAATAGGAGCCGACGACGTTCGCTTCAGACAAGGTGTTGGCAGTCAACGACGTCTTCAGTACGACGTGCGAGCCCGCTTGAATGGTTTTGGTTACTTGGTCGTAACCGGGATATTCCAGGACCAACGAGTGCGCTCCGTCGGAAACTTGGTTGAAGCTGAATCGACCTTGTGCATCGGTGTACGTTTTTGCAGCACCGTCGAGCAGAATGACCGCACCGGGGAGTGGGATGTTGGTCTCGTCGACCGCGACTCCCGTTACGGGTTTTTGTGCCCACAAGGACCCGGCCGTCAAGACCAGTCCAAAGGCGAAAGTAAGGATGTGTTTCATGGTTCGAATTCCTTTTTTGGAATTGCAAGAATGCCCCCATTTCTGTTAAGGGAATGTTTCCAAAATGATAAATAATTGGACGTAACCGAATGATAATCATTCGATAACAGAGACGTGCCGATTTCAATCCATTTCCTGACGGCTCGTGTTCACTCCAAAGTAGAGCGGTATTGTTTGGGGTTTGTTTTGGAAGGTTGAATTCTTGCAATTCAATAAATAGCATATCTTTGTTAGTCCTATAAACCGGCAAACACCAAACTCGGAATCCTGTGAACCCTTTTTCCCTCACCGACGCCCGCTTGGGCCAACACCTTTTCCACGCACTCTGTGCGCAGGACCGGGTGGAGCTTCCCGGTTGGGGCGTGTTTGTGGTGACCCCCTACGGTGCGGACATCCAACTGGTCTCCGGGCTTTTTTTGCCTCCTGCTCGGCGGGTTGCTTTTTACCCGGATGCAGCGGTTCGTGGAAATGCTTTTGTCCAGCAAGTCGCCCATGTGGAACAGGTTTCCTTGGCGGACGCAGGCCGCGTGGTCCTCGATGTAGTGCGCTCGTGGCGCGTTCGACTGGACCGAGGCGACCGGATTGTTGTGGAGGCCATTGGTGCATTTTCCATGCGGAGCGGTTTCCAGTGGGTCTTCCAACCGGCTTTGGAGGCCAACTTCCTTCCAGAATCCTACGGATTGCCGATTTACCGTTTGCCCGTAGTAGCGGCGGAAGGGGAATCCCGTTCGCTTCGATTGCCCGTTGCATCCCGCAGTGCCGTTGAGGCGCCGGTTCAGCGTGCAAAGCGAGTAGCTGCTGAGGCAACGGCCCGGAGAGAAAGCCGCCCATCCGAAACAGAACCTTCGGCAAAACCCACCGCGACTCAAAGCCGCATTCGTTCCAACAGAGAGAAGTGGCTTGCCCCCATACGGTCGGCAGCGGTATTTACCGGAATTGTCGGGTTGTTGGTGGTCGGTGGAACCAAGCCGGGATTTCAAAACGATTTGCAACACGTACTTCACGAGGCTTCGTGGATGCGCGCTCCTAAAATAACGTGGCCTTCTATGGATCTATTCTCGCAGCCCCCTTACGAAGAATCCACTGAACCCAAACCGTCCCAAGGGGATTACCCAAAGAACGAAGTTGATCCTGCGACGGCTCCTGCAGGCGCGGAGAAACCGGTTCCTGGAAACGATGCTTCGGTGAGCGATTCCAAATCCGCTCAAGAAGAAGTCGCGCCGATCAAGGCCATAGAGAAAGACAATCCCACTCCCGTCCCCGCCAAAGTGGATGCCGCTTGGGCCAAGCCAACAGTCGCTTCAGGCTCTTCGGAGCATGCATCAGATTCTCAAGGATCCAGCAAGGCACCCGTTGCAAAGCAAAAGACAGCGGTTGCTTCTCGCAACGAACGCTTTTATTTGGTAGTAGGCGCATTTGGGGATGAAGCCAATGCCAAACGAATGGTTGAAAGCCTCCTTGCTTCGGGACATTCTGCTCAACTGGTCCCCACCTCGGTAGGCACCACCAAGGTGGCTGCGGCGGTCGCGAATTCCCAAGAAGAGGCCAATGCCAAGCGCGCGGCTTTGAAGGCATCGTTCCCAGCAGTTTGGGTGTTTCAAGGCAATCAATGAATGCCAAACGCCCGTCGGAGTCACTGACCGTGATGACCGAAATCGTTTTACCCAACGATACCAACAACCTCAATAACCTTTTTGGTGGCCAACTTTTGAGTTGGATGGACCGGTGCGCGGCTATTGCGGCCCACCGCCACTCCCGCCGAATTGCCGTCACCGCCAGCGTGAACAACGTTTCTTTCCAGCAAGCCATCCCCGTAGGGAGCATTGTAACCTTGGAGGCCAAGGTTTCTCGTGCATTTTCCTCGTCGATGGAAGTTTATGTGGATGTATTTATGGAGGACCAGCGCGGCCAGGGCAATGTAATACGCTGTAATGAAGCAATTTACACTTTCGTCGCTGTGGATCAGCTGGGGAACCCTATCTCCGTTCCACCGGTAGATCCGGAGACGGACTTGGAAAAAGCACGTTTCGATGGGGCCCTTCGCCGTCGCCAATTGGCATTGATTCTAGCAGGCAAAATGAAACCTGAAGAAGCCACGGAGCTTAAAAAATTGTTCCTTCCAGAAGGGCATTAAGGCCCAAGTCGGGGGTCCATGCTGCGTGCAATGCGGCGGCCAAATACCCAAGAATCCAAAGCCCCCGAGCCCACCCTTTCTGGGTATAGTCCAGAGCATTAGCGGTGAGCATAGCAAGGGGTATCGAGAGGGCCCCTGGAATCCATGCCCATGCCATGGGAAGGGCAATGGCCCAAATCAACAATAGAAGCAATGCACCCAAACAGAATTGGATTGCGTGCCTTTTCATCCTTTTCGCTTTTGTCAATGCAGCTATGGATTGGAGCAAAATTGGCACCAGGCTCAATGCCCCCCAATACCAACCGGCGGGAATATTTGAAGGCCAAAGCTCCCCAGAAAAAAGCAAAACAGGCGTTGGGGGATGTATGAAGCTCCCTTGCCACAAAGACATGGGGTAAAGCAACGCCCAGGTTCCTGCCAATGGCAATAGGCTAACCAGTACCCTTCTCAGGTTCAGGTGCCCATAAATGCCCATTCCCAGCCAGGCGAGTGGCATTACGACCAACGCATCGGGCCGAATCCAACTGGCAAGCGCTCCCAACAAGCCAATGTTTAGAGCAACCAGGTCCTTATTGCCTACCGGTTGATGCAAGGTGAGAACAAAGCCAACACTCAACATGGTCAGTAGCGCTCCAAGTAGATCGGCCCACGAGAGGCCATGCCCACTTTGGCTAAGCCCCAATAAGACCACCCACCACGTCCATCCCAAAAGAAATGTCGTTTTCATGTAGCCACTTCGGTAGATCAAAAACAAGTTGACCAAACCGGCCAAAAGTCCGCTCGACAAGGCCAATCCAAGGTGCCCCGCCCATCCCAGAGGTTGGGACAAAGTCCACAACGGCATCAAAGCCGCGGGCAACAGAACCACGGACAGTCCCGCGATGGGTTTATTGCTTTTGAAGTAGCCGGTTAACATCTTATCTTTGTTGAAATTTAAAGAATTTCGTCATGCCGTTGCGCACCGTATTCGAAGCGTTGGGAAACTTTCTCAATTGGACCTTGGAGTTGGTTCCCTTTTTGGGCAACTTGCCCAATTTATTGTTTTCTCTGGTGATTGCAGGCGGTACGTTGTACTGGCTACGCGAGATGCGCAAGCACCAGCAGGCGGGCGAAAAGTAAGCTCATTCAGGAGTTTTTGAGGCGATTTCACGCGTAAGGGCCTCATTCTAGATCAGATCTTGTCCAATGTCTCTTCGGTAGTACTGACCGGAGTATTGGATTTTTTTCATGGTGTCAAAAGCGGCATCCAAAGCGTCTTGTGTTGTGTTGCCACGGCTTGAAACCGCCAACACACGTCCCCCGTTCGTCCGAATTATGTTGCCATCTTGGCGGGTTCCCGCATGAAAGACAGTTGAATGTTGGTCCTGCGCAGCGGAGTCCAGCCCCGATATGGCATCCCCTTTTCCGTAGTCGCCGGGGTAACCGCCTGCTACCGATACCACCACGCACTGGGAAACAGATTTTTGCTTGGCTACCCGATTTTCCAATCTTCCTTCGGCGGCCGCAGACAACAAGGCTACCAAGTCTTCATCCAGCCGAGGCAAGACGGCCTCGGTTTCGGGATCCCCCATACGGCAGTTGTACTCGATTACTTTTACCGCATCCGAGCACCGAATAAGCCCAAAGAACAAGAACCCGACATAGGGGATGTTCTCTTTTTGCAGTCCTGCTACCGTGGGCGCCACAATGGTTCTTTCCACTTCCGCCATGACATCTGGGGTGCAGAAAGACACGGGGGAAACAGCACCCATTCCGCCGGTGTTCAAGCCCATATCGCCTTCACCGATGCGTTTGTAGTCCTTGGCTTCGGGCAGCAGAACATAGTGCTTTCCATCGGTCAGCGCGAATACGGAGAATTCGATTCCAGCCAAAAATTCTTCCACAACGACTTTGGCCGATGCGGCACCAAATTTGGCGTCGACCAGCATGGAGCGTAGCTCTTGTTGGGCTTCGTCCAAGTGATCCAAAATCAAGACTCCTTTGCCGGCGGCCAATCCGTCGGCCTTCAAAACGTACGGCGGTTTCAAGGTGGCCAAAAAGGCACAACCTTCCTCCACCTGTGCAGCGGTAAATGTTCGGTGGTCCGCTGTGGGAATCCCCTGCCTTGCCATGAAATCTTTCGAAAAATCCTTCGAACCTTCCAGTTGGGCTCCCGCCGCTCCGGGTCCAATGAACAAGAGATGCTGCAGCGCAGGATGCGCGGCACAGGTATCTCGGAGCCCATGAACGAGGGGATCTTCGGGGCCGACTACCAGCAATTCGATGCTGTGCTCAGTAACAAAAGCAGCCAAGTCCTCGGTTTGACGCCAGTCCAAGGCCACGTTGGTGCCGAGTTGCGCGGTACCGGGGTTTCCCGGAGCGATGTACAGCGATTGGCAATAGGGACTTTGGCTTAAAGCCAGGGCAAATGCGTGCTCGCGCCCGCCGGATCCGAGGAGGAGGATATTGATCGATTTCATGGCTGTCGGCAAAGGTAGGCCGATATTTTCAAGCCATTGCGCGCCACCACCAGGGTTCCTAGGTCGGTATTCAAAATGGCTGGGGTGCATTGGAAGTTCTCGTCGGCTACTTTTACTGGGCCGGACAGGGTGGACGGGTCTGTGCGAACATACCACAGAGCCCCTTCTGCGCAGTACCAAAGCCCACCGGTAGAATCCCACTCGGGTTTTCCGGACGGCGACCAACCTGCGTTATCCCACCGTCGAAGGATATTTCCCTCGGTGTCGACCGCAAGGAGACCGTCATCGGAGCCCTTGATCCAAAGGGCTTTAGTGGGGTCTTTGCTTGTTGCCGACCCGTAGGAAATTGGTTCAGCAAGAGCGTCTCGCGGTTCATTCGGTTTTCGACTTACCCATCCGAGCCAAAGGTGCTTGTCGCCATGTCCGGTTGGGGCATAAAGGACGGACCAAAGGGACTGACCCTTGCTGTGGTAGGCAGTCACTCGGTCCTCAAACAGGACCAAGGCCGATTCATTGGTCAACGGAAAGGGAGGATGTGCTGTGGGGTTCCCAACCAATGGGATGCGCTGACCGCCGGTATGGACCAACATGCCTCCTGTTGGAGCGCGGTAGCGCCACCAGCCAGCAGGTAGATTCGGGAGAGAAGTTTCGTGCCGGTGCCAAGCCAGGCCGTCGGCGAAGCCGACGGCTGGCTCGCGCCACCCCAGGGTCCAAATTGCCTTCCATGGATTCATCGGGTTCCTTCCCAGCAGTTCCTTATCCGGGGTCCACAGCCAAGCAATGGTAGTCCACGTGGTTTGTCCGGGTGCCATTTGCTTTGTGATCAGGCCAACGGCATCGTCTGGACCCGCAAAAAGAGCCGGCTCTACGCCGACTTCGGGTCTGCCAAATGCACCATCGCTGCGGCCCGGCCAAGGCAGGACCGACCACGTTAGGCTGGGAAGATGCACCGCGAGTAGTCCCATTGCATCCAAGGCATAGGCCCAGTCCCCTTGATGAAGGCTTGTTTCTCCTGGGAAGAACGCATTGGACCAAGGTTCTGGAAGGGCAGACCGGCGGGTCACTTTTCCCGTCAAAGCGTGGATTTGCCACAAGGTGTCTCCCGACGAGGCAATGACCTGGTCCTTCCAGAGCCAAGGACCTACCCCGCCGCCGGATCCGGCGGCGGGGTAGAATGTCCATTGTATTTGGGGACCATTACCGATGGGCTCCAATGGAATGGGCTCACACCCGACTGTAGTCCAACCGACAAGCACCGCCACTCCCCACGTGTAAGCGCATTTTTTCAGGCACCAAATAGAGCGCATCGCAATACTGATTTAACGAATGGGAATAGCAAAAAACCCAGCATTGGACAGCTGTCCGTTGTACAGGAGCCGCAGTTTTTCTTTGGTCTCGGTGCAGTTGCGCATTTGTTGGTGATTGGTTTTTGGCAGCCGGACGGCGAGTACCCCGCCGGGAACGGTTCCAGCAGATTGGGCCAAGACCATGCCGTCGCTTTCGTACAAAAAAGTGCGGAGCACATAACGTGCCTGAACATGGCAGTCTTCCAGCGTATTGCTGGGCTCGCAGTCGTCTGGAGCCTCCACCCAAGAACGTTCCAGGTCACCTGTTAGGGCGTTCACGCATGTGCACCACCACCCGTCACGCATCCATTGGACCTTGCGGGCGCCGATGATTTCTTTGTACGTGTTGTTCGCTTGCCGGTACCACAACCCCGCCCGGTAAAATGCGTGGTAGGTTACTTCTTTGCGGGCCGCCAATCGGCGGTAGTGGTTGGCCAAAGGAACGACTAGCCGCCACGCGTACGCCCGTTCCCGCAGTTCGATCGCGCGGTCGCTTGCCAGTTCCGCAAGGGCCTCAAACCGGTCACGCTCCCGCTGGGCAAAATCTACCAAAGGTTGGTCGTTTGTGGCAAAGAAGGGGTCGGTCATCTGTTGAATTCCCAACGAGTCCAGCGCGAAGAACGACTGGGCCGTGCGCCAGAATACGGGTTCTTCCTCCACCCCGTAAAATGCCACGACCGGAGCCGAGGTTCCTTGCGCATAGAGGTTTTGGACCGAAGTACTCCAGGGATAGAGGTCCAGAGTAATGGGCCGGTAAAAGTCCCGTGCGGCAAAGGGAGTGAACACCTGGCCAAGGGTGCCGCAGGTGGCTTGAACGGTTTGTTTGAGCAAGGGGTCCAATCCAGGAATCCAACGCAGAAGCGGCACGGACGGATACAAGATTACTTCCGGATGCCCCAAAACCTCGCAGGCCTCCCGAACAAAGGGCCGGGCTTGGTCCAGTCCGTTGGGGCTGGCATTGTAGAGCGCGATGGCTCCCAGGTGGGGAGTGCCAAAGGTTGCGACGCCGTTGAATTGGCGCTGAAATCCCGCACTGTCGCCGTAAAACTGGTCCAGCTGCCGAGCGACCATGCCGCCCAAACTGTGGGCTACCACCAAATTGTTGCCCGCGGACAACCCCAAGGGGGCTCCCAAGGCCTGCTGGGCCGTAGCCATCGCTACATGGGCATCCAACGCGGCATCTTGCAGCGATCCGTTGTGGTAGTAGGTTGGGGGCGTGCTGTAAACCACCCGTCTGGCGGGGAAGCCGGGAGCGCCCCCATAGGCCGTTCGCGCGGCCACCAGATTCCAACTGGTTCCGTCGCCCCCCAAGCCATGGAGGTGGTGGACCAGCCGGTCCCCCGTTCCTTGAATTTTGTAACCGGGTTGGGTAGACCCGGGTAGGGGTTGAAAGACCACAGGCCATTCTTGGTTTTGACGTGCTGAGCCCACATCGTTTGGGGTGCAGGGCTGCGCACGGGCGGTTTGCAGAAAGAGTACCCCGATAATGGTCAATATAATCCCGACCACAAGGGCCATTTCACCGTTTTGGTTGCGTTTTTTGGTAAGAGAAGATTTTCGCATGGGAATGGGTTTTTTTAAGAAAGTATCAATGAGCCTGGGAGGCGGGGGTTTG
>Ga0164292_10001864_pt1 | contig 17175 bp, 6 predicted proteins | sample GEODES117metaG_FD_111486 | JGI IMG/M metagenome (GOLD analysis project Ga0164292, IMG submission 111486) | Eutrophic lake water microbial communities from Lake Mendota, Wisconsin, USA - GEODES117 metaG | ecosystem: Environmental > Aquatic > Freshwater > Lake | place: USA: Lake Mendota, Wisconsin...
AAATTTTCTGAGTTTTATTAAAGAAAGAAAATATTTATTAAACAGAGACGAAATTAAACATCTAGAACAAAAAATTTACCAAAAAGAATCTATTGTTGTTTTTCTTGAAAACTTTGTAAATATCACCGAAGATGGAAAATATAAATTGCTATTAAAAGGAATTCTAGAAACTGGTGAAAAGACCGATATTATAGTAGAAGGAATTGTACCATACATTATAGTTAGAAAATTGGACGAATATTCAGATGAAAAATTTTCAAAATATATTGAAGATCTATTAACTGACTATAATGTATCTATAGAAAATCTATATTGTAAAGGAATAGAAAAATATGAACCAGAGAAAACTTTACATTTAAAAATTTTATGTGATTCCTTGTTTAATAGAAAAAAAATAATTGGAACTATTACAAAATTTAATGAAAATATTAAGTTTTCTTGTAATGATATATCACATTATGAAAGAGTAGCTTTAAGAGAAAATGATATAAAATTGGGTTCTTATAATTTAATTACAAAGTTTATAAGTTTTAAAAAAGAACCAAAACATAGTAAACTAGATAAAGTTTTTCGTGTGAATGCTGGAGACATAAAATACATAGAACAAGAAAATCTAGGTAATCCAAAAACAATTATAGTAGCCTGGGATATAGAAACAGAGACAATGACAGAATATGTACCAGATGCCAATAGACCAGGAGATGCTGTATTTATGATAGCTCTTTCTGTAAAATGGAATAATGGCGCTGATATTCTTAAAATTTGTTTTACTACTTATGAATGTACTTCGAGAGAAGAAATGTGTATTGTAGTATGTAAAAACGAAAAAGAATTAATTCTTTCTATGTTTAAAACTTTACAAAAATTACAATGTGATTATATTGTGGATTTTAATGGCGGTGAATACGATTGGCCATTTATTATAGATAAATGTGTCCATTATAAAATTTTACAAGAAGTACATAACTTAATCGAAACTTCCATTGGATTTAATGATAAAAAGCTAACTGACGCATCATTATTATCTTTTAAATGTAGAAAAAAAATAATTAAATTAGATGCTAGTATATCGGCAACTTCTAGAACATTACAAGTTTCTTCTATAACTAATATTGATATGAGAACTGTTTGTAGGCAATTATTTCCGTTATCTGAAAAATCTAAATTGTCTTATTTCTTAGATTATTTTAAATTAAGTGGAAAAACAGATATGTCTATACCAGAATTAAGACGAATATATTTAACAAGAAAAGAAATACATCAAACTCTTCTTTTACATAAAGAAAACAAAATACAAAATATAAAAGAGATAAAGGAAAAATATGAAATAAATAAGAAAGATATGGGAGAAGTTGCGTATTATTGTTTTAACGACGCTCTTGTATTACATTCTTTATTTAAAATAACAAGTGTTTTAAATGATAGAAGAGAAATTGCATCTTTATCTTTTACAACTATCGACGACGCTTATTATACAGCAAATCGAATGAAACTAATTAACATTGTTATGAAAATATTTTATGAAAATGGATATATTCCAACACAAAAAATAAAAGATACTAGGGAAAGTGTAAGTATTGAAGGCGCTACTGTTTTTTATCCAAAGATGGGATTAATTAAACCAAAAGTAACATTATCAGAAGTAAGAGATAAATATTTTCCAGAAATGGAAAAAAAATACGTAGAAGAGTTAATATCTTTTATTAAATCGAATGGTATTATTTCAAATAACGAATTAACAGGCGATATAAAAATGTTATATGATAAATTTTTATCTATACCAATAGAATATCCAGTTTGTGAAGAAGATTTTACATCTCTTTATCCTTCTTTAATGTTAAGTTTAAATTTATCACCTGAACAAATGGTCTACAATGTACATGATATGAATAAAGCAATCGAAGAAGGTTATAATATAAATAGCTTATCACACGAAATTCAAGGTATATATACCGAAATTTATTCACTTGATCATAACACGTTAGATGGTAAAGAAATTATAGATTGTAAAAAAAAAGGAACATTCGGAATATATCAAACTCTTCTTTTACAACTATTCAATTCAAGAATTAAATTAAAAGACCAAATTAAAAAGTTAGGTCATAATAAAGAAAATCAAATACAGTTAGAATATCTTGATTCTAAACAAAAAGCTGTTAAAATTTTTATGAATACTTTATATGGTGTATTGGCTTGTCTAATTCCAAATAGTACAGTTTATAATTATCAAATTGCTTCAACTATTACAAATAGAGGAAGATATATGGTAAATATGGCAAAAGATTATTTTGTTTCGGTAGGATGTACTTTTATATATGGAGATACAGACTCTACTTATATCCAATTTCCAAGTAATCATTATAAAGAATTAGATTTGAAATATTTTACAGAAACTATTAGTGTTGTAGAATATTCTACAGAATTAGTTAAAATAACAAAAAATATTTCAAAAAAATATATGGAAGATGTTAATCAACATATAAAAACTAAATGTGGTAATTTGTTTTTAAAAATGGCTACAGGTGGAATATTTTTCCCAATGTTCTTTCCAGGAATTAAAAAAACAGCATTTGGTATAAATCACGAACATTCTACCAACTTTGACGCTACTTTAGAAAATCTGTACGAGAAAGGAGTTCAAATGAAAAAAAGAGGAGCATCTGGTCTTCTTATTAAAGAAGGAAGAAATATAGAGCTTGATATTATAAATATTCATAACAAAGATAACATTATGGATATTATTAAAAAATATATTCATACTCTCTTTACAACAAAATATCCTTTAGAATTATTTACTAAAAGTGTATGTTATAGAAGTGATAAAAATAATATTGCTGTAAAAGAATTTAAAGATAGAATGGTAAAAAGAAATGATGCTAAATATCCTCCTCCAAAAAATGGTGAAAGATTTAATGTCATTGTTGCAGATTATTATCCTTTTAGTTATGATATTAAAGGAAATAAAACTATCTTGACTGCTGGAGAAAAGTACGAATATCTTTCATATATGCAGGATAATAAGTTAGAGCCCGACTTAAAATATTATATAAGTACAGGTATACTCACTTTATGTAGCATGGTCTTGCTTCCTGATTTTTATAAAGACAATTATGATAAAGAAACAGATATTGAAACCGGTTTAAAAAATTCAAAGAAATATGTCGAGAGTTTATGTGATGGTTACAAAAAAGATATAGTCTGTCTTGGTCCAGTATATAAAAAAATTTATAGTGATGTAAAAAAAACCGTCCTTGATAATAGTTTATTTTGTGGTTATACCGAAGGAAATGTTATTAATTTTCTAATAACAAAAATTAAAAAAGATGTTATTAGAGAATGTAATAAAAAAGCTCTAAGATACTTAGAAACTTGTCAAGTAGATATTAAATTTCAATTATTATATAAAAATAAAATCTTACCTTGTATATTGAGTTTATTTGAAAAAAAAATAAAGTCAATGAATATTGATGAAAAAAGACTAAATAATATATTTATCAATTTAAATAATCATATTCAAAACGAAATTAATAGATTAAGAATATTAAATGATAATAAAGTTAAACTTTTTGACTTGGAAGAAAATGATGAAGAATATATAAAAAATTTATCAGAAAATTTGAATAAAGTAGTAAAAAAATATATGTTTTATCAATGTGTTTTTGATTTGATTATTAAAATAAATACAAATCAAAAATTATTTGAAATTTAAAATATTTTATATTTATGAATATATAAAAGATTATTATGTTTAATATTGTTTTAGTTTTATTATTGTTTTACATTTTTATGTTTAGAACAAGTTCTGGATTAACTCAAGAAATTTATGAAACAGATGGATATACCAGCGAAATAAATGTTGGCGGAGAACCTACCGGATATGTTGAATCATTGACATCTGGTTTAGATAGTTCGATTTACGAATCACATAGTGAATATGTACACGATACTAGTCAATTAGCAAGCGTTGGCGCCTCGCACGCTGCAACAAGAGATGATTTTATGCCACCCGTCCCTTTTCATGGTCTGCCTCGATGTGCTCATTATGCAAATGTAGGATCAGAAAAATCGGCAAGAGTTACACAATCTGAAACTCCTGAAGAAAGTTTGTTGATAACTAGTCATCATTGCACTAGTTATCGTTTATAATAAGTGATAAAAAAGATAATATGTATTAGAAGTTGGTAATAAATTTCCTTCTGATACATTAGAATCATTAAAATTTTTTATTTGTTTTCTCATACAATCTGCCGTATAATGACCGCTAGTTCTACCACCGAAGTGCTGAATTCTAGCAACTAATTGATATTTTATTTTAGAACCATTTATATGATTAAATTCTAAAAATTGTGAATAATTAATATTTTTTTTTTCAAAATACTTATTGAATTGAATAACAATAATAGAAGAAAGTTTACATAAATTACTTTCTGAATAAACATTTAATGAATTGCATTCTATACATTTATAATCATCTATTTCGGATCTATGTTCTTTTATATATGAATTTAAATCTGTTTTTTCATCAACTGGAATATCAATAACATAAACCGTATCCGGGGATAATTTTTGAATAAATTTACAATCTTTACAAATTATATTTTTTTTATATCTACATTTGAATAAATTATTACTATTAGGAATAGAATCAATCAACAAATGAAAACATTCTCCTACATCTTCTTGTGAATTTCCAAATAGAGAATATTTATTTTCTTTTATATGTTTTTGTTTTACGATAGTCAATATTTCAGAACCACTAAATAACGAAGATGCTAATAATAAATTTTTAAAATATGTAATATTTAATTCTAACACCAATTGATTAAAAGAAGAACATGAAATTAATGACTGTAGTAAAGAATTAAAATAACAAATAGAACCATTATTTGTTAGACCAAAAATATTAGGTATAAAATTCTTGCTATAAGATATCATTATATTTAATATATATTATAAACTTAATATTCTCAAATTAAAGTATTTTCGAGTGATTCAATCGAACCAATTTGTCCCAAATTACTATCAGTTTTTGAAACATTATTTCTTAATAACTTAAAATTATATATTATAGCATTTAACATTTCTTCTATACATATATTTAATTTAATTATATTATTTGAATCTCTTAAATTTCTATAAATATATTTAATGATTTCTTTCTTTTTTTCATCAGTATTATAAACAGAATTATGAAAAATATTATCCAGCTGCATTCCAACACAGCTTTTTGTAGTATTTCTATTCCAGCTAGCTTTTATATCATTTTTCAATCTTTTAGCAATGTTATTTTGACTTTTTTTTTGTTTGCCTTCTACATTATCATAGTACAAACTATTTATATACATAGAGATTAATGGAATATCGCTCTTTAATGCATCTAAATTGATCGGTGATATACCGATATCATTAATATTATAAATCAAATCTAAATTTGTGAGTCCTGAATTAAAACTATTTTTTCTATCCTCCTCTCCTTTAATCAAGAATATAAAATTATTAATTAATTCAGACTGAGAAGGTTTTTCGGACTGAGTTATATATGAATTTATAAAATTGTTATCGGCATCAGCGGTTGTTGCAGTTTTTTTAATATTATAATATACATCGTCTTCCAAAATAAATTCTCTAATGATATCTAACATAATTTCTATTGTTTCAACAATAGTGTTTATTGATATTTTATTATTAAAATTATTATATCTATTTATTAAAGCTTTAGTCCATGGAAAAATATCAATGTTTAGTTTTGTATTAGAATATATTATTCGATTAGAAAAATTATATCTATTTTCATTATTTGTTGAAGATTTTTTTGTCATAAGTAGAAATAATAAGGAAGAAACAGGAATTAATCCTGTGCTGTTTTTATATAATTGAAAACTATTTTCATTATTTTCATAATAAATTATATTATCATTTAATTCATTTATGATGTTATTACAGGTATCTATCATAGACTTACATCCATTCAAAATTTTAGATAATAAATTTTTATACAGCTCTATGCCTGTCATGTCTTCAAAATTAGTTTTACATAGCGCAAATGTATAGTGATTATCTATCAACCAATAATAAAATGAAACACTATTAGTTAATTTATTAAATCTATATTTTGATTTGTATAACACCGATTTCAATACAGACTTATTTCTGGAAGGTATTTCAGATATAGTATTATATAAATATTTTTTTGTATTTTTTAGAGTTTCTTCGTTTATTATATTATATAATATTACGCTATTAGAATAAGACATTATAGAATCGTCTTTTATTTCCAAAGTCAAAACACTGTTAAAGAAACTATATGCGGGAAAATAACCTCCAGTAATCGGAAGCTTATCTTTAATTACATTATCTATTAAATATATTCTATTAGTATACCTTATATTTAAATTTTTATATTCTTCTTCTAAAGGAGTTATTTCAATGTTAAGTTTATTTAATATATCGTCCAATGTAGAAATGTGGTTTTCTGTATCTATTTTTTGTGTTTCTGCTTTCTGGAAATTTGGTAATAAAACATTGTAATAATTATTTATTGATTTTAAATAAGTATTATACTCATCTACATTATTATTTAAAAATTTTATTTCGTTTTCTATTTCAGATTTTTGTTGTTTAGAGCTTTGTATATAATCTATTTTTTCTTGATCAGTAGTCTTCTGTGTACCAGTTTGTGTACCAGTTTGTGGACCTGTTTGTGTACCAGTTTTTGAACCAGTTTGTAGATTGATGTTAATATAATTCCTTTCTATTTCATTTATCTTATAAGTAAGTTTAGTTTTCATTTCCTCAATATTTCTGACCTGACCCACTAAAAGGGGATGAGTATTATTGAAACTTGTTATTCTTGCTTCTTCGACAGGTATTAACGTTTTCAATTTATCTATAGTTTTCGTAAGTATGTTATTTTTATTGACTAACGATTCTTTTTCTTCAGTGTATTTTTTTTTTGTATCTTTTTTGTTATTGTATAATCGATTTATTTCTTCTATTTGATTTCTAATTTGTTCAATTTCTGTTATATATATTGGATACATATATTCATATACTGTTTTTTCTTTTACCTTATATATATCATCTGGATTAGGATATGAAGGCAATTTCATTTTGCCTTTTATTTTAGCTGTTTCAGACGACGATATTGCACTAATGTAATCTTTTAAATTTGGATCTAATAATGTAATTAATGAATTTTTATATTCGGTATAATTTGGTCCTACCCAATTAACATCTCTCATATCGGTTATTTTTTTCATTTCAACATTAATTTCTACTTCTTCGGTATCATGTTCGTTTATAGTTTTTGTCAATTCGGCTACCTTTGCGGTCTTCATACTTAAACTCGATTTTTTTAATTCGAAGTTATTTTTAAGGGCATGGTAATTTACTATAGTCTTTAATTCACTTTTATCGGCTATTAATAATTTATTAATAGTACTACCGTCGCTTTCTAATCTCTTAATCTCTCCATCTAAATCTTTTATTTCATCATTTAAGTCATTTATTTCGGTACCCAATTTTACAATTTTTGCTGTATTTTCTGTAAATTGATATTTAGGTTTTTTAGTATGCAATTCAATAATTTTTTTAAGTGAGGTTTTAATTGAATCAAATTCGTTTTCAATGTTTGGAGTTAGGGTAATTTTTTTTATTGTTTTATTAACGTCAACTGGATCTTTTACGTCAAATATTTTATTTACTTCTATTGCGGAATTAATATCATCTATGGGATTTGTATATTCTATTTCTTTATCTATACGATTTTTTTCGAGAAGTAAATCATCTATAAATTCTGTTTTTTCTAATTTGTTATTGTTTAGGTGTTCTACCAATTGTAATAATATATATATATTATTCATCACATCAAAACATTTTTTTATGGTTTGCAGTTCGGTTAGCACTTCACCTTCTAAGGTTTTTTCTTCTTTATAAAGATTGTCTATACTTATTTTTATTTTTGCTTCTTCAGCAACGTCTTTAAGTTCTTTAAGTTCATTTTCTTTATTATATATTTCTATTTTTTTTATTTTTTCTTGACTAGTCTTATTATACATTTTCTTATAATTAGTAAATACCGCTTGTTCTTGTGTCGCGAAATCATTCAATAAGCTTTCCTCGTTTTCGAAGTATTTATTAATATCTAAATTCATAAATTTTATATTCGCTTTTGCTAGTATTCCAAGTACATACTCTGGCAAATATGTATTTTTTTTAATTTCTTTTATGTCTGTTTCTGCTGGTTTTTTATACAAACCGTATACATGTGTTTTTTTATCTTTAAAAACTTTATAATTAGAATAATAAAATTTATCTGATTTATTTGTTATATTTTCTAAATCTCTAGATTTAACTTTTTCATCTAAATTAGAAAGCGGTGTATTTTCTACACTTTTTTCTTTAATCAATATATCAACAAGATTTGTAATAGGTTTTACAAGAGAATCTATTTCGATTTCGACTTTTTCGTTTATTGTTTGATATATATTTTCTAACATTTCTTGTATAACCTTATCTGTGGGTATTTTTGATTTAACGATTAATTCTTTAATATCGAACATTCTATTGTAAAGATAATATTTTTTTATTACATTCATACGGTTCTTATATTGATTATTTTTTTTTTCATCCATGGAATAATTTTGAGTAGAAACAGCCGTATTTAATTTTCGTCGAATATTTTCTCTACTTTTTTCTATTTGATTTTCTAAATTTTTATATTCGGTAGATATTAACATACTGTATAAATATTTATGTTCTGCACTAATACTGATTGTTGCAATATTATATTTTTTTTTTAAAAACGTAAATAAATGTATAGCTATTGTTTTTTTTAATAAATCAAAATGATCTGAATTATATTCATTATTCATACTATCTCTATTAATAGATAATAATAAACTAAATGTAATGTATACACAAATATCTTCGTTTTTTATCTTTGCAAAAATATTATTATATAAAACTTCGATTATATCACCTACTTCAATAGTTCCTCCCTTTACAGTTAAATCTGATTTATCAGGATAAACTTTCTGATCCTGTTTTGACATTTCACCACCTTCAACTTGGTTAAATAATCCGAACAATTGTTTTATATTTGTTTTATGCTTATCTAATTTATTTGTATTTTTTGTTGAGTTTTTTTTCATATAATTAAAATATGTTACACGTTCATTGTGTTTTGATGTCGTTGGTTTCCTAAATACAAGCGCTTTGTCTAACTTAAGTATTTTTTCTATTTCATCAAAAGAAGAATTATATAAACACATTCCAATTATATCAGAAAAAGTGAAAGTAGTAAAAATATCACACCACCCATCTCTTTTTCTTATCTCATCCGAAACTGTATTATTATTCATACCTTCTACTAAAGACAGATAAATTTTATTATCCACACTATCATAACAATTTTCCAATGTATTATATATTATATTATTAAAACTCTTAATAAACCCAACATTGAAGCTAGCATTTTCAGATTTTTTAGCAGTTACGGATTTTAAGTCAGTAATTTTACCGAAAAATTCTTGAAATTTATCACTTATAATAAATTTTTTTTGTTCGTCTGTGTCATGATAATCATTATTTACAAACACTCTTGTATTGAGCTCGTCCTGTGTTATCAAAAACAACATATAAGATTTTATAATAACATTTAAATATTTACAATTATTAAAATCATTACTTGATTTTTTAAATTCATTAAATAAAATTAACATGTCCTCAATTAAAACTTTATTATCTAATTTTAAATTTTTATTGTTCTTGTTTATATTATTTTCTATATCTAAAACATTATTTATTAATTTAGTAATATTTGATAAAATCATTGAATCATTGATATTAATTTTATTATCAATTATATTCATAGAAATATCTTTTAGATTTATAATTTGCATTATAATATCTAAAAAACTTATTCCCTTTACTGAATTATTTATTATTTTATCATACACTAAAGGATATTCATAAATGTCTGTTATAACCTTTACTTCACGTGTACAACCTTTATCACTAAATAATGCGTTTTGTATTTTTCCTTCGTTATACTTATAAGTTTTCATATTTTTGAGTATATTATCAGTAGTAGCGCTACTATTTACTGAATTATGAAAGATTCTATAATCTACACCACATCTTGTTGCTACTGTATCGGAAATTCTATTTTCTAATTCATTTTTAAAAGCCAATAAATTATCTATTGATACAACAGAAATTTTTTTTATTTTTTCAGTCATCAAATTAAGAATTTCATATATTACATCTTCATTTTTGGAATATTTGCTAAATATATTGCTTCCTTGGGAAATTAAAAATATAATCTCTCTTTGTATTATAAGCGAAATATTTTTATCAGTATTTACTACAGCATCATATAATTTAGTTATTTTCCCTATATAATGACTAATTAATTTGGTAGGAACAAAAACAAAATCGAGATATAACATATATTCCACATAGTTCAATTTGTAACTATTTCCTTTCATTAAAGAAATAACAATGGGTACGTCATTTTCTGGATTTTCTTTAATCCTTTTTTTTGCAGATATAATATCGCTGGCTAAGTTATTTCCGAGCATTTGTTTTTGATTAATATCTATACTATTTTTTATTTTAATATATAACTGTTTAAATAATTCTATTTCTCCATCAATATCTGTAGATGAATTTTTATCCTTTTCATTATGTTTAGATTGATTATTTATTAAATATAATTCCCTATCAATGGGTAAAATACTATTACTTTCCTCATCTAAAATATTAAATAGATTCTCTTCAGAATTATATTTTTTTTTCTCAGATTCAACGCCAGTTTCATCAAAATCTACTATTCCGAACGAATTATTTATTTCATTTATAAAACTATTTATTATAGTTAAAATAACATTATTACTAGATTTATAATATATATAAATTTTATTAATATAATATATCAATAAAGAACAATATTTATCTGAATAAATTGTTTCAGAACTTGATCTATTTGAATTAATTGTATGAGTTATAAATTCAGTCCAAATAGAATTTTTTGGTATTATAATTTCAAATCTCTTTTTTATAACAGTATATTTATTAAAAAATATACTTTTATAAAAATCAGCATATAGTGGTAATCTTTTATATAACTCTACTATTTCTGGTATTATAATAATCTTCTCATTATTACCACCAATAATTGTTTTTTCTATAGTAATATTCGTATCATAATTTAATATTTGAATATTACGTTTTATCGAAGATATAATTTTCCCAGTTATAGCTTTTAACATTAAATCTAAATTTTTATCTATTTCGTCAGTTAATTTAAAATAATGATATTTTTTTTCGTCATTTGTATACGAGGTATGAACCATAAAATTTATAATATTTTCATAAATTGTATTAGAAGACATATATTTATTTTTACTATTCTTAATTACAACAGAATTGAATAAAGAAATAATATTCTTCAAACCATAATTTTTTTTTAAAACTGTTTGATAATACAAAGTAAAATTTTTAACCATATTAGGCAATAATCTAAATTCACTTTTATTGTGGTGCATAGTAGTATAAGAGGGTACTATAGGTAAATGTGATCCAGGTATTAAAGATGTAGAAATATCTCCATTATTTGGATCCTTTGCACAAGTTTCCCATATAATATAATCCATAGATTGATTAAATCTTTCGTCTATTATATCTGCGGTATTTATTTTACCCGACAACCAATTCAATGCATTATTATCACTGTTACTGTGTATTAAATTTTCTTTAACAGACGGACCATAAGTATTACTATAAGATCCTACTGTATAATTAATCTGAATCTGTGGTGGAACTGTTGAATTAATAAAATTAATAGCTCTACCACCAGAGTCCATTTTCTTAGAAGTATAAATAACAGATGCATCAAGATTTTCAATCCCCTCAGCGCTTAAGATAAGATTTGAACTAGTTGGTAATAAAAATAAAGATATCAGTTCTTTATAATATTTTTCACTATACCATTCAGGTATATATTTGGTAGCTATTATAGACTTATATAAACTTTCTATCAAATTATTTTCTAATTTAGTTTGCTGAGTCATATCATTTAAATAAAGTTCTACCGCTTGTATTGTCCTAAAAAACTCAAAATAACTTTCCCTTTTATTTTTGTGAATATCATCTAAACTTTTTCTGTCTTCTGTAGGATCACCAAATTTTGCAATGCCCTCTAATTTCAGAAAGATTGTTGACGGCGGAGCAGTCACTGTAGTGTCTACCCAACTCTTGGAGCCAGGAGTGCTATTTTTTATATATCTAGCTCTACCTGTATTATAATTAACTAAAAAGCTATCTTGTTGAACAAAATTATATGTCTGCAAACTTTTTATGCTATTTTCAATTTCTTTTGTATGTTTTTCATAGAGATTTTTAATATAGATGCTTGTATATTCTTCATATCCCTTATTGAAATTGTCTAGTTTTTTGAACTCAGAATTCAAATTCTTTTTTAAAATAGCATTATTGTAATTATAATTAAATTTACTTTTAATGTTTTCTATATCATCTTTATTATTATAAATTATATAATCAGATCCTCCGTATTTGACATTATAATTAGTAAAATTATCATCGGTAACAATATAACTTGAGAAAACTTTGTATTTTTCTTGATAAGATTCTATTAATTTAATAATACCATTAATTAAATTAATAAATTCTTCAAATATTTTATTATATTTTTGTAATTGTTGTAATAGTTGAATTAAAAAATAGAACCTATTTAAAAATTCTATTTTTTTTTGTTTGTGTTTATCTACCAATGATACAAAATATTCTTCTATAAGTTCTTTATCTAATGTAAATTCATTTGTATTCATATATTGTTTAAATGAATGTAATTCATCAGTTATTGGTATTTCTCCTTTATTTATTAATAAACCTATATTTGTATACAAAGTATACATATTATTTATAAGAATATTATATTTTGAAACAAAATCATTTATTAGTAATAGTCTAGTAGAATTTTCATTTTTAGATTGTTCTTCTAAACGTTTAGACATTTTTTTACCACCAAATTTATATTCGCTGGGTATTTCTATTTCTTTAATCTTACTAGAAGTATCATTGATATGTTTGTAATCATTATATTTATTTTCTACAGAAAATTTACCACCTTCTATATCTTTTCTTTTAGGAAAATATTTAGTTAATTGGTTTATAGCTTCATAAAAAGATTTTAAATAAGTTTCATTAAGATTTTCTGTAGAAATTTCGTCTGCGAGTTGTTGAGTTTTAAGAAGAAAATTTGATTTATCGTTGTATGTTTTAAATTCGTTCAATGTCATGCCTATATTTTTGAGTGATTTTTTTACTATGTTAGCAATTTCACTAGCACTTCCAAGACCTTCAAATGCAAAACTTAATTTATCAGAAAATTCATCGGTTCCAATGGCCGGAAATGTTTCTTTAATTAAAGATTTAACATGTTTGTTATTTTTAATAATTTCATATAATGATTTTTCTGTGTGTTTTATATTTGTAGTAGTTAGGTTACGTAAAATTCCTATTTGTCTCTTTAATTCTTTAATAATTTCATTATGTAACATTTTAAAGCTTTCTTCTACTGTATAATCATTTTTATTTTGCAATTTAGTAACCATTTTATCATAATGTTTTTCTAAAACTGTTAAAGTATCTTCCATATTTTTTAAAGATATATGAACACTTTTAGAAACTGTTGTAAATTCCCTGTAAAGACCAACACTAAGAGATTCTACCATGTCAAAAATTTGATTACAAGTGTTATCTGGCGAAACAGATTTATTGATAATATTACCGTAATACCGGTTAATAATATCAGCTATTGTATTACATATTTGTGCATGTTTTTGTTTATCTGATACAACGCTAGTACCTTTTCTTGGATTTGGTATAATTTTTTCTAAATGTTTTATATGTTCATCAGAACTAGCACTATTAGAAATTTTAGAAACATTAAGTACATCAGAAATAGCATTTGATAAATTTTTAATTAGATCATTTTTAAAATTAACAGATTCAATATTACTATAATCAATTAGTTCATAATTATCAACATCTAGATTATTACTACCACCAACACTTGAATTTTGAGTAACATTGCCCAACTTGCCTTTAAAATTATCATAATTATAATTTTTTTTGCAGTTAGAAAAAAGAAATTCAATATAATTATTTTTGCGCTCTTCTAAAGATAGTTTAGAATTTTGTTTAACGTCATAATTATTATCGACAGAAAGCATTATATATTATATATATTATTTTATATTGTTTTAAAATGAAATATTTATATATATATATAAATAAATTTAATTATAATGAGCGCGAATAGAAATAATGTAACTAAAAATAGAGTTAAACAATATACTCCTTTAAGAATTCGTGGAGGAGATTCTATGGAATTTAAGAACGCCGAGGATGTCAAAACTATAACAAGTGGAGAAAATTATGAAAAAACAAATAATTTATGTATTAAAATTCTTATTAAAGAATTATATAATACTGTCAAAATAGCTAGAGATGCTAAATTTTCTTTTGTTTCTGATGATAAAAAACATAATACCATAGATCCTTTTACCCATATGCTTATTAGTATTTATGGTGTATTAGAAAATCATCCAAACCAACCACATTGGTTTTTTAAATATTTTAAAAGAATGGGAGTAGTCAGTCCTTTATTTGTTCTTTTTGTGCTGAGTATTCTCACTCCTGAAGAATTAAAAAATATTTTAAAAATGTTTAAAAGACCTTTTGATAATGCCGAAATGTTTAAAAAAATGTGTACAATAGAATCGAGCAAGATAGACGAAGATTGTAATAAAAGAGAAACTCTTATTAGAGAAATAAAAACGGCAAGTGATATTGAAACCAAATTAAATGCTTTTATAGCTTATAAAATGGAAGATTATATTGGTAAAGATGAATCTGAAATAAAGACTAAATTTGGTTCGGTTGAAAATTTTGAAAAATGGGTAAAAATGGTTTTTGAATATACATCTATGTTTACACAACCATTTATTAAAGCGTTTATAGAAAAGGATTATGAGAAGTTAAAATCTATTGTAGAAATTTTTAATGATATGTATCATGAAGATTCAAAAAATAAAAAAGGAACCGTTTTATTGGAAAGTTTAGAATCTACAATATATAAACAACAATTATTTTGTAAGCATTTGGAATATCTTACAAATATTCATTATTTCTCGACACCATTATCTGTTTCTTGTTTTGATAATTATAGCGAATTTATGTTGGACGGAACCGATCCTAGTTTAAAACCAGATAATATGGAATTGATGACTACTTTAATTGAATATATAAATATAAGTAAAGGATATGAATAACTTTATTTTTAATTAAAGTTTGAAATTATTTATAATATATAATAAAACAAATGCCTTTGAGAGTTCCTTCCACAAATTCTACGACAGTTAGTTTTTTATTGCCATATAAACATATATTAAATGACTTACTAAATAAAAAAGAAATAACTAGAGATCAATATATTCAAATTTTGAATTATTATGGTTTAACTTCTAAAGATGATGTAGCTTATTGGTTAACTTATTTAAATTTTCATCAACAAAAACAAGTTTATGCTAAAAAACAATAATTTTAAATTTGAAAATGATATTAACTATAAAAAATATTATTTATATAAACTATGTCGACTAAACTTGTTACTTCTGGTCCGTTCAAGGTTTTGGCCTTTGTGTATGATGAAAAAGACCATAAGAATCAACTTGAATCGGCAAAAAATGTATTAGATAATACTATTACTACTTTAAAATTGGTTGAAACTAAAGAACCTAATATAAAAGAAGTAAAAACAATTTTTACATTTTCTAACGAAACATATAACAAAATTGGTATTATTATTGGTACATTAATTACGATATATGATCGAGAAAATATATCTATTAGAATCGGTAAAGAAGCTGATACTAAAGGTAATAAATTTAAGAGAGATCTAGCATTTAATGTACCCGAAGAAGTTCATTTACTTTTTAATATGATTTCAGAGTTTATAAAATCAAGTGTTACTAAATATTTGACTTCTATAAATATAAAAACCAAGTGTAACCGTATTTCAACAACCTCATATAGTCCATCAACAGAAAATGACGAAAAAAAATTTATTTTAAAAGGAATTGTAAGTCGCTATTCTGAGTTTTTCTGTATGTGTGATGGTAAAATTAAACCTTTATCAAGTAAAAACGATAAGGCGTTTACCTCTTTATTAAAGGCTAAAACTGAATTTTCAAAAAATCTATTTGTATTTAATTCAATAGTTATTTATTTGGCATATAATAGAATTTCTTGTGTAGCTGATTTAATGAGTTCTATTATTAAACCATATGTCAAAACTTATTCAAAAACGTCTTTTATGGATACTATTGAATTTACTGAAGAAGAAAAAAAAAATTTTAATGTGGATGAATCTGTAGTTAATAATTTAAACAATTCTCCACAAGAATTAACTGGTACAGAAAAAACATCTACAAATGAAAATGAGATGTCTACACAAGATTTACTCGATGCTTTAGATGAAAGTAATTAAATCATAATAAACTATCTCTAAAAATTGTAAAATCTCTTTTAATATTTTCCAAAGATTTCGTATACAATTTATCAACATCATTATGATAAATATAAACATTTAGAGAATTATCTATTCTCTCTGAATATATTTTTTTGATTGATACATCCAATTCAAATATATAATATTCAACAAGTAAACCTATATCTACATAATCAAAATTATATATTACATGATTTTCGTTTTTTATAATATTAGGATCTGATGTAATATGTTTATCAATTATGTTTATAAAATGGTTACAAATATTTATGATTATTTTTTTAGGAGTAATTACAGTCTGAAAAGGAACAGTGATTTTAAATAATTTAGGTTCGAATTCTAAACTAGAAGGAATTGTGATGTTTTTCTTTTCCATTTTTTCTAATTCTAAACTAACAACAGAAATATTTCCTTCATACGTAAATATTTTAGAAATACCACGATTACCCCAGACTATCTCCAAATCAACACTTACAGAACAAAATGGTAATAAGTCGCAATGTAAATACATATTTGAAAATAATTTTTCACTTTTTTTTCCATCTACTAAAATATCACTAGAAAGAATTGGTTGTATA
>Ga0164292_10001865_pt1 | contig 17171 bp, 18 predicted proteins | sample GEODES117metaG_FD_111486 | JGI IMG/M metagenome (GOLD analysis project Ga0164292, IMG submission 111486) | Eutrophic lake water microbial communities from Lake Mendota, Wisconsin, USA - GEODES117 metaG | ecosystem: Environmental > Aquatic > Freshwater > Lake | place: USA: Lake Mendota...
GCAACCCTCGATTTGGCCTTTCAAGGCATGAAACCGCCGGGAATTTTAATGCAAGAGCCAGCATCCTGTTTACACCGAAAAAAAGATGTTTTATAGGCCGAATATCAGGGTTGAACTGATGTTTGGACTGTGAATGATGATTTTCCCTATTAAAAGACACAAAAAAAGGGGCCAAAGCCCCTTTCAATTAAAACAAGTGTACTTAGTGCTTCGATAGGTAATCGGCAACACCGGCGTGGGTTGCTTTCATTCCCTCAGAACCGGCTTGCCAGTTGGCGGGGCATACTTCGCCACGGTCTTCAAAAAACTGAAGGGCGTCAACCATGCGCAAGGCCTCATCTACGTTGCGGCCCAAGGGCAGGTGGTTGATCAATTCGTGCTGTACAATGCCTTCTTTGTCGATCAAGAAAAGACCACGGAAAGCAATCATGGGGCCAGAAGCCACCAAATTTCCGTACTCGTCCCAATCGTAATCGCCAAACAATGTGCCGAAATTGGCAGAAATGGTTTTGTCGGTGTCGGCTACAACGGGATAGGTAACTCCTTTGATTCCGCCTTGTTCTTTGCTCATTTGCAACCAACCCCAGTGGGATTGTTCGGTGTCGGTTGAACAAGCCACAACAGCTACATTCCGCTTTTCAAATTCAGCCAATTTTTCTTGAAAGGCATGCAATTCGGTAGGGCATACAAAGGTGAAATCTTTGGGATAGAAGAAAAACACGACATGCTTTTTACCCAGATATTGCTTCAGGGAAAATTTTTCAACAATTTCATCGCCGTTGATTACCGCGGCGGCAGAAAATTCGGGGGCTTTTTTCGCTACTAATGACATGATGTAATGGTATTTGATTTTACAATGCAAAGGTAACAACCTGCCGCGTACCAATGTTTATTTTGGGTTAAGAAAGGTTAAGCTGTGCGTGTTGTGTTTCTGCCAATGATATACCTTTGGATTCGCTATGATTCAAGATTTATATCCTTGGAAAACAAGTCTTTTGGCTGCGGACGCCGAATGGCTTGAAGGGGTTTTTAAGGCCCTAAATTCGGGCTTGCCGCCTGGATTTGAATGCAGCCACAGTTCGGCCGGCATGGCTTGGGTACTGCCCTTTTCTTTGTATCCTGCCGGTTACCATTGTGCGCCGCGGCAGCCCTTGCCTTTTATGAGCCTGCGGGTTCAAAAAAGCCATTTGGCCTTGCACCACATGGGCTTGTATGCCTCGGCCAAGTTGACCGAAGAATTTTTTGCCCAATTGATGGCCGAAGGGGTATTAAAACCGGACATGGGCAAAGGCTGTTTGCGGCTAAAACGAAACCGCCCGGTTCCAGCGGCCGCTCTAACCTGGTTGGCCCAGCAATGGACTCCGGCGGCCTACATTGAACTGTACGAATCGGGAATAAGGCCCAAGGGTTAAAAACAAACAGCCTTGCCCTTGCATAATTTAGCGAGGAAGGGGCTTGCTGTGCCTCCCTTTGCTGCAAATAGGGCCCAATGGATTGAAGCCGATGTTTATTGAGGGGGCCTGCGGCAGGGATTGAGCCGGGTGGCCCGCAAGGTTGGCGGGGGACTGGCCCGCGCGGCGCGGAGGCGACTTTAGGAGCCCACGCAAGCCCGCTGGGCCAGCCCCCGGCAACCGCGGACAACCGGTGAAAGCCCGCAGCCGCCCAAAAAAACAAATTAAATTGGACTGGAATCGAGCAGAAAACGGCGGTCGCGACCCAAGCTTTGCACCATGCGGACGCGGACGTGCTGCCCCGGAATTTCGGGTTCAAGGCCGGGCGCGTCGCGGTAGGTGAGCAGGGACAATCCGCGCTGCAGATTTGGGCGCCAGCCTTCGGCGCTAAGCCCCCGCTCCAAGGCCTGCAGCCGCGTTTCAGGAGCTTCCAGGCAGGCGAAAACGGAATCGGCCGTGTGCTGAAGCAAATTGATGAGGCATTGTTCGCGCCGGCAATGCTCAATCAAGGCCGGCAGGGCCTTTTCGACCGCGAAAAAGCCCGGTTGAGCCGGCAATTCAAGCAAGGTTTGCCGAAGCTTTAGCATGCGCGCCGGCTGCGGAAAACCCGCGCTGCCGATGCGTGTGCCCGTACGCTCTGGCGCATCATAGCTGTTTACAAACAAGGGTATGCCCGCCTCTTTTAAGGGCAACATGGTTTTGGGATGTATAACCGAGGCCCCATAATAGGCCATGTCGGTGGCATCGTCGTAGCTGAGCGATTCGATTTTTTTTGCTTCCGGCCAAATGCGGGGATCCCCGTCCATGACTCCTGGAACGTCTTTCCAAATGTACATGGCCTGGGCCCCCAAGGCTTGGGCGAACAAAGCTGCCGAGTAATCTGACCCCTCGCGGCCCAAGGTGGTGGTTTGCCCCGCTTGATTCGCGCCCAAAAAACCTTGGGTAACAATCAGGGCGCCGGGGTTTTCTGCTTTAATTCGAGCAACTTCGGTTGCAATTTGCTGAGCGGTGGCCTGCCGGTCAACGTTGGCACTGCGCCAGCATGAATCGGTGCGGATGGCCTGTTCGGCCGGCAGCAAAACCGCAGGTAGGCCTTGCTGTTTCAGGTATTCGGTTGCCAAAAACGAAGCGCATTTTTCGCCCATAGAAACCAAGGTGTCGTAGGCCTGGTCGGTCGGATTTTCGGGAATTTGAATGCCCCGCATGAGCTGCAGCAAACCCTGTTCTGACTTGCCCGGAAGCAGCTCCCGGCATAGGTTTAAATGGGTTTGAATAACGGCTTCTAGGGCTTGGCTTGCTTGTTCTTTTGTGCCCGACCAAACCGATTCTAAGGCGTTGGTGGTTTTGCCCATGGCCGAAACCACCAGCAAAATGTGCGATTGCTTTTGGCGGGAAGCCAAAATGTTTTTTAACCTTGGAAACCCTTTGGCCTCGGCCAGCGAGGCTCCCCCAAATTTATGTACCTCCCAGTTCATGCTTCAAAGATAGCAGGCGGAAGCAAACGAACATTGATCCATTCGGCGTCCAGTTTGGCGCCCATTTTTGCGTACCAGTCTATGGCGGGTTGGTTCCAATCGAGCACCTGCCAGGTAAGGCCGGCCAGGTTTTCTTCCTGGGCTTTATGAATGGCCGCTTGCATGAGTTTTTGTCCGAGTCCTTGGCCTCGGAAGGATTCTTGAACATAAATGTCTTCTACATACAGCATGCGGCCTTTCCAGGTCGAGAATCGATAATAGCCCAGTAAAAATCCGGCGCAGTGTTCCTGAACCTGAGCCACCCAGGCAAAGCAAAGGGGGTTTGAACCAAAAAGAGCCTGCTGCAGTTCCGATTCCTGAAGCACAAATTCCGATTCAGCGCGCTCAAAACGGGCCAACTCTCGAATTAAATTCAAGATGCTGGGAAGGTCTTGTGGCAGGGCAGGGCGAATGGATTCGGCCATGGCAGCGCTTATTCTTGGTCTAAGCAGTCGTTCAAAAGCTGCGTTAACACCTCAGTTTCGTTCATGCCGGCTGCCCGAATTTGCTGTGGAACTATGCTTTGGGCCGAGAATCCGGGCAGGGTGTTGACCTCCATAAAAATGAGGGTTTGATCGGCACCGAGCATGAAATCGATGCGAACCAATCCTTGCAAATTAAAATGCCGATAAATGGAACGGACATGGTTTTGCATGTGTTCCAGCACCTGAGCCGGAATGTTGGCGGGGGTAATTTCGTCGGATTTGCCTTGGTATTTGGCTTCGTAATCGAAAAACTCGTTGTGCGGTACAATTTCAGTGGGGGGCAAAATGTGCAGTTCGCCCTGAGCTCGGAAAGCGCCAACGGTGATTTCTCGGCCGGGCATAAACTGTTCGGCTAGGACTTCTTGGTCAACCTCAAAGGCCGCTTCAATGGCGTCTGCCACCTCTTCGGCCGACTTAATTTTGAAGGTGGCCAAGGAAGAACCACCGTTATTGGGTTTAATAAACATGGGTAAACCGAGGGTTTCGACCATGGCATCCACATCAATAATGGGGTCGTCGAAGCGGTACAACCGGTCTTTGGCCACGGGAATTCCAAGAGCAGCGACGGCCTGCTTGCTCAGATGCTTGTTCATGGTTAAGGCCGAGGCCAAGACGCCCGAATTTGGAAAGGGGATGCCTGCCAGGTCGAGCAGGGCAGGGATGCTGCCGTCCTCGCCGGGAACTCCATGCATAATGTTGTAGGCTAGGTTGATGGTATAAACCTCGTCTCCATCATAAAAGGTCCAGTCGTTCAGGTCTAAGGTGAGCACTTGATCGGCGTAATGAACGGCCCATTCTCCGGCGCGGTACACCACCAATACGGGTTCAAAGAGTTCTGAATCGATGGCTTTCAGAACCATGTTGGCCGATTTAAGGCTAATGTCGTATTCGCCGGAATCGCCTCCGGCCAAAACAGCTACGATGGGTTTGTTTTGCATGGTGGAAAGGTACGGGTTTTTTGAGTAGAGGCAGCCCATGGGCTGCCTTTACTTATGTAGAGGCAGCCCATGGGCAAGCTTTGCTCTGATAAAAAGAAAGATTTTACGCATGATTTTCCTCACATGAAATGGATTAAACATAGATATATTCCAAATTGCCCCTATCTTTCGGCCACTAACCAAATTTCAATTTTATGAAATCAATCAAACATTTTTTGGTGGCAGGCGCATTGTTTGCTTCCTTGACCAGCTGCATCAGCTTGACCAGCGTAACCGTTTCGGATGTGCGTCCTGGCGGCGGAGACGAAGTATCTGCCTATGCAGATGGAATGGGCTTTTTGTACCTGACTGCTCCCCGCGATTTGGGCGAGAAAGTTGCTGCTGAATTGGCAGGAAAAGGTGCTGTGGCAAACATTTCAACCAGCATGACCATGCGGAACTGGGGCATTATCCAGTACTACAAGGTAACGGCTAAAGGAACCACTGGCAAATAAGCTGGAGACCGATTCTTTCATTGACGCGGGGCCGATCGGGCTAGATTCCATTGAATCTGCCTGCTCGGCCCCGCGTCCTTTTAGGGTTGCCGAAACTCGGTTCCAAGCCACCAAAAATCTTTAGGCAATACTGAAAAAGTGCCCCCAAATTACTACCTTCGCAGCCTGTTTTAACCAGCATCATGAAAACCGGTCCTAAATTTTTCTCGGGCAGCGTTGATCAAACGCTAGCTAAAGAAATAGCCCAAGCCTATGGCTCCGGGTTGGGTCAGAGTCAATTGGTGCGGTTTTCTGACGGGGAATTGCAACCGGTTTTGGAAGAAACGGTGCGGGGCTTTGATGTGTTTTTAATTCAAAGTACGGTACCCCCTGCCGATAATTTGCTGGAGTTGCTGTTGATGGTAGATGCCGCCAAGCGTGCTTCGGCCGATAATGTGGTGGCCGTGATTCCCTATTTTGGTATGGCTCGGCAAGACCGCAAGGACAAGCCTCGGGTAAGCATTGGGTCAAAATTGGTAGCCAATCTGTTATCGGCCGCCGGTGTTACCCGGGTTATGACCATGGATTTGCATGCCGACCAAATTCAAGGGTTTTTTGATGTTCCCGTTGACCACCTGTACGCCTCCTCTATTTTTGCTCCTCACATGCAATCTTTAGGCATTCCCGCCGAAGATTTGGTCGTTGCCTCGCCCGATATCGGTGGCTCAAAACGCGCCAATGCCTACTCCAAGTTTTTGGGTTGTGGCATGGTTATGTTGTACAAAGAACGCGTTCAGGCCAACCAAATTCAATCTATGACCTTGATTGGAGATGTAAAAGGCAAGCATGTTATTTTGGTAGATGACATGTGCGACACCGCCGGAACCTTAACCAAAGCGGCCAACATTATGGCCGAGAACGGTGCGGCCTCGGTGCGGGCCTATTGTACCCACGGCATTTTGTCAGGAAATGCCATTGAAAAAATTCAAGATTCAGCCCTTCATCGATTTATAACCACCAACACGGTGCCCCAAACCAAGCCGTTTGAAAAGCTTGAAGTGTTGTCGGTAGCTCCTCTTTTTGGAGAAGTAATCCGTAAATTGATGAACGATGAATCGATTAGTTCCTCTTTTTTGTTTTAATTCGTAGTCCGAAAAGTTCCATTATCATGAAAACGTTTGAATTGCAAGGCCAGCTTAGGTCTGAAATTGGGAAGAAAGACACTAAGGCGGTACGCCGCGAGGGTGGAATTCCTTGTGTATTGTACGGTGGCGCAGACCCCGTGCATTTTTCTGTAAATACCCCTGACGTACGTCATTTGGTATATACCCCACATGTTTATTTTGCTGAGTTAAATCTAGGCGGGAAAAAACAAATGGCGGTGTTGAAAGATATGCAGACGCATCCGGTTAGCGATGCCATTTTGCACATTGATTTTCAATCCATCCAAGACGACAAACCCGTGGCTATGGCCATTCCTGTAACGGTGGTAGGTAATTCTCCCGGTGTTCGGAACGGCGGCAAGCTCGTGGTCAACCTACGTAAATTGGTGGTGTCGGCTTTGCCTAAAGACATGCCCGACCAAATTACGGTCGATATTTCCAACTTGAACATTGGCGATGGCCTTCGAATTCGTGAAATTCAACAAGAAGGTTTAACCTTCCTTGAAAACGAATCCATTGTTATTACCGCGGTTCGTATGACCCGCAGCGCCCGTTCTGCTCAGGCTACCGCCGACAGCAAATAAGTAAATACAGCCCATGGGCTGACTTTACTGGGCTGTCTGTATCCTATGGGTGGGAGACAGCCCATGGGCTGTCTCTACCGGGCTCAATTTGAACCACCAAATCATGGGCGTATTTCTTATTGTGGGCCTAGGAAATCCGGGCGAAACCTATCAAAACACCCGCCACAACATCGGCTTTGATGTGGTTGAATCGGTTGCCGCCCGCCTTCAGGCGGAATGGAAATCAGATCGGTTTGGCTGGGTGGCTAAAGGGAAATACAAGAGCCGTTCCCTGCTTTTGCTTAAACCAAACACCTACATGAATAAGTCGGGCGATGCCCTGCGTTTTTGGATTGATTCCGAGAAAATTCAGCCCGAAGATGTTCTGGTAATCACCGACGATTTGGCGCTTCCGCTGGGTCAGCTGCGAATGCGTCCAAAAGGAGGTGCCGGAGGCCGCAACGGCCTGGGCGATATTGAACGGGCCTTAGGCCATCAAAACTATACTCGGCTTCGTTTCGGCATTGACCGCCGCTTTAATGCAGGGCGGCAAAGCGATTACGTTTTAGGCAAATGGGACAAGGACGAACTTCTATGGGTAGAGCCGGCCATTGAAAGGGCAACAGAGGGCGTTTTACTTTGGGTGTTTCAAGGCTTGGCACGAGCCATGAATTCGGTGAATGTAGTTCCTCCCGCTCCTGAAAATCAATCCAATCAATAGTGCACGACTTCGCAATCGGGCTGTTTTTTTCGGAATGAGGCCGCCTCTCTTGGCGCCACACGGGTATTGAACACCTTTAGCGTTTTTAATCCGAACATCTTTTCTAGGGGTTTTAGCCTGCGTACGTTGCTGCCCGATACGTCCAAATGCCGAAGCAAGGCATACCGTTCAATCCCATCTAAATGCTCTAAGGGCCCCGAAGCCAACTCAAGCCTAAGAAGCCCAGGAAAAGGAGGCAGCAAATCCATTTTGTTGATTAAAGTGGCCGAGGCTTTCAGAACTTCCAGTTGATTCAGCTTTGAAAGCGGCAGTAGGGACGCGATTGGATTGCCTGAAATATCTAAGGTTTTTATTCGGTGTAGCGTGGCAATAACACTCAAATCATGCAATCCCGCCTCGGGCACATTCAACGTTTCTAAAAACGGCATAAAAGCGGCCGGCCCCAGCCCTTTTGCGTTCGATTGCACCGGTTTTTCCAAGGCTTTGGCCTGCTCCAACCGATGCAAGGCATCCAAATCAGGCAGTTCAGGATAATTGCCTATCAAAAGCTGTTTCCAGGCCGAATCCAATTCTTCCCAACGCAAACGCAACCAATCGCTGTGCCAGCGCATGTTCCATTCAGGGTGGGCTTGGCTTAAGGCTAAGGTTGCTTCATAGGGCAGGGGGTTTCCATCCAACCGTACCTGCACCAACCCATGTAGCGTTTGCAAGGCCGAGGCTTCGGAAATTTGATTTTTCTCGGCCCTGAAAATACGAAGCTGAACCAAGCCCGACACCCATTTCAAGTGGGGCATGCCCGTCTCTGAAACATCAATATGTTCAAGGGCTTTAAACCCATTTAATACATCAACGCTTTTTAGGGGGCAGGATCTTAGATTTAAATACCGCAGGTCTGAAAGCGGTTTTAATACCGATAAATCCAAGGTGTCCTTCTGAACATAGCTTAAACTATCTAAGCCCACCAAGGCCTGCAAAAACTCTTTGCTTCCAGGATTCCATCCACGGACTTTTGAATCCAGTGCCGTTTTTAACGCCGGGGGCAAGCTCTTCCACCAGCGTTTTATTTCGGCGGTGCCAAACACCAAAGTGATATGCGGCGCTGCCTGCCGAAAGGCTTGGGCTTCTTTTTGACTCAGGGCACTTCCATCGCAAAATACATAATTCAACTTTTTGGCACCTGCCAAAGGCAAAATAGAACTTATGGGCGTGGTTTCTAAGTAAACACGGCTCAAAGACGGCAAAGAGGCCAAAGCCCTTATGTCGGTTACAGGGCAATGATTTAAACTCAAAACACTTAGGTTGGGAAACCCTGCCAAGGCCTCTACATCTTTTACTTGGGTGCTGTCTAAAATAAAATGCTGTAGGTTGCCCGAGAGCTGTATGTGTTTTAAATCTAGGATGGGGCAGCCGGTCAAATCGGCAAATTTTAAGCCCACCAACCGGTTTATTTCGTTTGCGTCCGACACCAAACTGTGCCCTACGTTTATTTCTTCTAGCCCATCTAAAAACCGCAATGGACCCAGGTCTTGAACCTCGGTGTAGCTTAAATCTAAAAATTCAAGTTGGTTTAAATTCCGCAAGGCGGTTAAGTCGCTAATGGGCAATCCCGAAAGGGAAAGCCATTTTAATTGACTAAACTGAGCCAAAGGCCCAAGGTCTTTAATCCAAGACTGTCGGTTCAGATTAAGGCTGTCGGTGTTCAATATTCGCAGCAATTCTGCGGCCAGCCATGCTGTTTCTAGTTGAATGCTCTGGCCTGAAACGGTGTACCGGTTTCCCAGGGCCGCCGTAGAATCAAAGGCCAAAATGTCCGACAAATATCCAGTGTTTTCAGGGAGGGCAATGGAGGAAGAGATAAAGGACTTCCACGGCAGAGCCAAGGCTTGCCACCAATGCACCAGATCTTCTTCCAACCCTTTTCGGCTGGTGTACACCGAAACTATGTATAAAACTTGCCTTTGCTCGTCCAACTCTATTTCAAAAAACCGGGGTTTGCGGTTTTCAATCGGCTGACCGTCCAAATCTATGGCGGTTAAAGCCCGCTGTGTTTCTACCAAAAAATAGGGACGTCCCAATTGGTTTGTTTTGCGTTCTATGCGTCCAACCGTATGCTGAAATTCCACCCGCTTAAAAAAGAAATCTACATCCCGCAAGTAAGCCTGAACTTCTTTGTTTGTAACCTCCCGGCGGTTTTCAATCAGGTCGTCTTCAATCAACACCTTGGCATCGCGAAAAATACGCAGGTAACTCTCTCGAACAAGGATCTCTTTGTCTGAAGCAAAAGCCGAATCGCTGCCCAAGATGTTTAAGGCATACGAATACCAATCTATCATTCTTCGAATGTCGGCCGCCCATTTTTCATCGCTGCTTTGGGCCATACCTTGAAAGCTCAAGCACAATCCGAAAACGGCCCCAATCCAATGGCCCCACCTATTCATGATGCACGGGGTTTGGGTCTGCGGCCAGCTGCCGTTGCAAATGCGTAATCAACCAGCCTGAATTCAGTTCTGGCCGAAGCTTTTGTTCTAGAGTGAAATACCAGCCATCAATTTGAAGGCAATGAAACCGTACGCCAACCACCGACTTAAACAACACCCGTTTGCGTTGAATCTCATACCACAGCACACTCAACCCGTCGGGCTGAAAATCCTCCTTTACATAGGAATGTAGGTTGTCGGCGTCTTGAAATGCCCGGAATAAATTCATGAATTCAATCTCGTGCGACATCGGATGCAGAAATACCTGCCCGGTATCTTTCTGGCCTTTGGCTAAATATGCAAGCCCTTGTGCAGCTACAATAACCCATTTTGAACCTATGGTTTCTTCTTGAATGGTTAAAAACAACTGCAGGGTGTCGGGCTTGCCCTCCCAGGAAAAAACAGCCTGTACCTCGGCTAGAAACTGACCGCCATGCAAGGATAAAAAGTGCGGACCGGCAGTAGCTTCATTGGCAAATGCCCGAACCAAACTGTCGGCAATCCCCGCTGTTTTATCCATCAGCAAGGGGATGTATTTCTTTCGAACGCCAACCGAACGAAAATCGGGATGCTCCAAATACCAACGTTGCCCGTCAGGCCCCTCTTCTGCGTTGAACCGCCGAAAAAACTGATTAACCTGTTTGGTCGATGCCTGAAGCTGTATTTCCCGGTTGGGGTCTATTCCCAAGCTCTGCGCCATTGCACCCCACCAAGGTAGGCAGCACACAAAAATCAGGTGGGGCAAAAACCGGCCCCGCCAACTCATTTGCTGGTGTGGGCTACCCGAACATCTCCTAACCATACATCCCAATAATCAACCAATCGACCCCCAATTTGGGTTTGTTTTTTCTCCACGTAAATGGTGATGTCTTTTTTGGTGGTATCCTCGTACTTTAACCCTTCGTTGGTTTTTCCCGTAAATTTCTGGAAAATGGTAATTACCCCCACATACCGGCCGTCAGGTTGCAATTCTAAGTCGCTCACATATTGAATGTTGTACCATTCTACCGAAACCTGTTCGTAGTTTAAGGCCATTAAATGGTCAAAATACCGCCGAACCGTAAAATACCGAATCTCCCGCCGGTTCAACGACGAAACCCCAATTTGAGCATCGTCTGAAAACAACTCTACCGCTCGATCTATAACCCGTTGAGCCTCTGAAAAGGGCGTACTCTTGTTTCCTACCAAGGTGATGTATCGACTCAAATCACGTACTTTTTCAAGGGCCAACGAATCAATCGCTCGCTTGCGTTGGGCTGTGATTTCTAAGGATTTTTCTTGGCCCACCAATGCGGCACTGATGCCCATAAAAAAGGCGAGAACCATTATATATCTGGACATGCTCATTGTTTTATCAATTCAAGTTCTTTGATTTTCCCCTGTTCATCCAACTTCAACAACTCGGCCTGCATCTCATACCGCCGTTGGTCTTTAATGTAATCCAAGTACTTTCGGATGGTGGTAGGCCTGTCGTAGTCTTTGGAACCATTCGCCGAGGTGCTTATCACGATCAATACAGGAACCTGCCCCGAAGCAAACAGACTCAAAGCTTCTTGAATATGGCGGTTGGCCTCTTCAACGCTCGGAGCATTGGCAATCCGCTCAAAATAGACCAAAACCTGTTGAAAGGATTTTTTCGACTTGCCCTTTTCGGCGGCCTGCCGCTCCGCCTCCGCTTTCTCCTCGGCCATGCGTTTCTCCTCTTGGGTCAAATACACATCTACCTTCTCCAACCATTCATCTACTTCTGCATGATTTAAATTCAGATTTTTAATTCGATTCCACTCAGCCCGCTTTTGCTCTACGGTCATTCCATTGTCGGTCATTAAGGCCTTCAAACTTTTTAGGGCCTCTTGAATGGACTTGTCCCGCTGTTCCTGTAAAGCCTGTTCGGCCTTTTTTCGGCCTGAACAACCCGGAGCAACAACAACAACAACCAAGAAAAACATCATTGCGAACATTAGTTTCGTACGCAATGCGACTGCAAATTTAGAGGGCAAACAGGATTTCATACGGCAAAAGTAATCAATATTGGGTTTGGGCTGAGTCGCTTAACAGCAAAGGCTGTGCCAAAGTACATTTTGCAAGAAAAACAGGCATGTCGGCCAACCCCAATTCCTTACAATCCCTGCATTTTCTCAACTTTATTCGAACAAAATTGGCCAAATCCCGTATTTCGCCCTCGTCCAATTCAAAGTTAGCCGGCATCACTTCGTCGTAAACGATTCCGCCCACCTCTAGCTTCCCCTTTTTTCCATAGCGTATCGCACAAATCAAATCTGCATCGCTGCTGGCTCCTGGCCCTTGAATGGGTGGAATAAGTTGGGCTAGGCCCTCGCCCTGCTCTCCATGGCAGTTTGCACAATGCGCCGCATACAGTTTCTCTCCACGGGCAATGGAGCCCGAAGCAGGCCTCATCCATAAAATCCCAAGGACGGCAAGCACGATTCCCGCCATCAAAGCCAGTAAACCCCATTTATTCATATCCGATACCCATTTCTAATTGCAATGGGCGTGGACCAAAATCCGCCGGTTCTGCCAAAAGCCGCCCCAAATCTTCCATCAGCTTATCTACCTCTTGGGGGTTGGTTCCGTCGTACAAGCCCCGTACCCGGTTTTGTCGGTCCGACAAGATTAAGGCTCCACTGTGCACAAAGCCTCCAGGAGCATTGGCATCGGCCTCGGCAAACGAACCGTGCGCCGCCGCCAGCTCAAAAATCAAGGAAGCCGCTCCGGTTAAAAATTGCCATTGCCGGGTGTCTGCACCCAATTTCTCGGCATACGATTTTAGCACCTCTGCGGTGTCGTGACTAGGATCAATGCTGTAACTCAGCAAAATCAACCCATCATTGCCTTTGAATTTTTGTTGTATCCGCAGCATTTGGCCCGACATGCGCGGACAAATGGTAGGACAAGTGGTAAAAAAGAAATCGCTTACCCGGACTTTTCCTGAAATGCCCTGCGAACCAAGGCTGTCGCCGTCTTGGTTTACCAATCTCCAATTTGGCAAAGCCTGAACACTGGAATCGACCCTGCCATCGGCGGCAGTTGACCAGGATATTTCTCCTAAAAACGGAAGGGGTTTGGAACTTGAGGTAGCCTCGCCTTTGCAGCCCATAAAGGCCAGCACAACCAGCAAAAACCCCATTTCTGCTTTTTTCATGGGCTGTTTACTTTAACGAATCCAATGCTTCCAAGGCCTCAGCTGCATCTTTCATGCTGTGTCCATAATGAACCGCAACCGCCTCAATTCCCTGCAACTCCCTACGCAGGCAATCCACGCCTGCCGTATCTTTTATTTCGGCATACCGGTGCATCCAATTCATCATTTCGGTGTAGGCATTTTCCAACGATTTGGCCTTTAAATACCACTGGTTTGAAGCGGTCGAGTCAACCGCCGAATCGGCTTGCTGAATGCATTTTTGCTTTAATGACATTAAGCTGCCGGTTAAAGGCATAACCGAATCGTGCACTTCCAACATGCGCTCGTGCAACTGAATCAACTCTTCGTTCCTTTTCGAAGCAGATTCTCCACAACCCACAGCCACAAGGCCCATTGCACAGAGTAAAATAAGCAGCCTTTTCATGGTTCAAAGGTAGCCTAATGCCCGCGTTTTCGCAACTTTTGGGTTTTTCAGGGTTGGTTCTTAACCGTTTTTATAAAACGCCCAAAAAAGGCTCAGGAGTCTAAATTTTAAGGTTATAAAGTGTGTGCAGCCACATATTTCCTATTTTTGACCCATATTAATATGATTTTGAATAGAATTTATACTTTTTTTTCTTTTTGGATTAACTTTTAACGCTTTTGCTCAAATTCCAAACCACATGCCAACCAATGGCCTTGTGGGGTGGTGGCCTTTCACGGGGAATGTGAACGACCTAAGCGGCAATGGACACAATGGAAGCGTAAACGGCGCAACTTTAACAGCAGATAGGTTTGGGGTGGCGAACAGAGCGTTTTCCTTTGATGGGGTGAACGATTTTATTTATTGCGGACCATTCGTGCATTCGTGGCTAAGCCACCCGCGGCTCACCTTCCGTGCGCCAATCTAGCCTCAAAAACACACCATTCGTGCATTCGTGGCTTTTTAGTGGGTAGTTATTAGTGGGTAGTGGGTAGTGGGTAGTTCTTTGGTGCCATTCTCCTAAGCTATCCGCGGCTCACCATCCGTACGCCAATCTAGCCTCAAAAACACACCATTCGTGCATTCGTGGCTAAGCGACCCGCCGCTTACCTTCCGTGCGCCAACCTAGCCTCGAAACCCAAACATTCGTGCATTCGTGGCTAAGCTACCCGCCGCTTAAGGTCCGTACGCCAATCTAGCCTCAAAAACAACCCATTCGTGCATTCGTGGCTAAGCTACCCGCCGCTTAAGGCCCGTACGCCAATCCAGCCTCAAAAACATACCATTCCTGCATTCCTGGCTAAGCTCCCCGCCGCTCACCTTCCTTGCGCCAATCAATTCCGCCGCAGCCAACCCAAAATCGCCCCACCCTCTATTTCCCATTTCCCACCCTCAAATCTCAACCCATACCGCTCCCGCGACGAACCCCAAAACCCCGGATTCTGCTGCACGATTTCCAATTCATCTGCACCCACCCAGCTGACTATGCACACATGCCCATAGGGATTGCCCACCCAACCATCAAACACCAACAAATCCTCTGCCTTTGGCTTGCGCTGACTCGGATTCCTGCATTGAATCAATCCCCTGTCCACATTTTTCTGCCCATCGCTAAGACCTACCTTAAAAAAGTCTTTGGCATGCCCATAGCTGTTCGGCATTTTATGCCCAAACCGTTCATAATAATAGCGCTTTACAAATTCCACACACTGATACTTCAACCCCAAATTGTAGCCGTCGGCCGCTAGATTTCGCCCACCCACATGCTCAACCGCCCCATTGAAATACACCTTTACCCCATTAAACTCATCTACCACTTCTCCTATACTGGCCTGCTTTTTCTTCCCCAACCCAGGAACCGCGGGCACCACCTCTGGTTTTTTCCATACCAAGGCCCCCAATCCAATTAAAACCAGCAAAAACAAGGCCGCCAAAATCACACCTGTTTTCCCCTTTCGACGCATTACCCTTATAATTTTGAATCTGCATTCATGCCAGCAATCTGCGCATCAACCACGGCCAAACCTTCTTCAAAGGTGTGCGGAGCATAGCCCAATTCGCGCCGAGCTTTCTCAATGATAAAGCCGGTTTTGGGCGGCCGCTGTGCGGGTTGGTTTAGGGTGGCCGAGCTTACCGTTTCCAAAGCATCGGTAGGCAAGTGCCAAAAGGCAGCCACCCGCCGCACCAGTTCATCTATGCCCATCATATCGGGCCCCGAAATATGGTAAATTCCCTCTGCTTCCCTCTGCACAGCAAGCCAACAAGCCATAGCCAAGTCTTCAGCCAGGGTGGGCGAACGAAATTGGTCGTTCACCACCCGCACCGCATTCCCACTTTGCAGGGCATTGCGGGCCCAAAGTACAATGTTCGATCTGCTCATGCCTTGGGTAACTCCATACACCAAAACAGTACGCAAAATCGCCCATCTTAAGCTGCTTTGCATCACCTTTTCTTCGGCTTTCCATTTGCTAAGGCCATAGTGGCTCAGCGGGTCTGCCTGCCCGCTTTCGTCGTAGGGTCCGTCTTTCCCGTTAAAAATAAAATCGGTGCTGATGTGAATCAAATGGCAGTTCCACCGTTCGCAAGCGCGCAGCACATGCTCGGTGCCTTGAATGTTAATGGCATCGCAGGTGTCGGGCTCTTGCTCGCAAGCGTCCACATGGGTCATGGCCGCAGCATGAATCACCGCGTTCGGGCGAACACGTTCCCAAACGCGCATCGTCTGTTCTGCATCGCGAATGTCCAGCGCCGAATAGCCCACCCCTGCCGGCAATTTCAGCCGATTCTCTCCCTGACCACAGGCATGCACACGCAACCCCGGCTGCCGCGCCAGCAGCTCTACCAATTTCTGCCCCAGCAGTCCATTGCTTCCCGTAATTAAAAGGTGCATGCCATTCAAAATCATTAGAACAAGAGTACAAAAAAGAGGGCAGATTGCCTCATTTTTTGGGCGGCAGCCGGGCTTTCCGGGCTACTCCGCAGGCCGAACCGGGCCAGCCCTAGCCCGGCAGTAGCTCCTCGCGTCGCTCTGCCGCGCCAGGGCCGGCTGCCGGTTCGCCCTTTGCGGGGTAGCCTCGTCAATCCCTGCCGCAGCGCCACCCTGCATCAAACGGCAAAAAAAACCACATTTGGCCTTGACAAGTTGAAATCTCGGTCCTACCTTCGCTGAAACACATAAGACGATGATACAGGAATCCTTCCTGCATCAGGTATGGCAACGGCATCCCTGGCGCGGAAAAATACTGCAGGTCGTCCCCCACCAACCGCTTGAAATTATTCACCCCGGGGTTTTGAATACCTACGGTGGCCCCGACTTCCATGCCGGTCGCCTGCGCATGGGAAATCAAGAATGGGCTGGCCACATTGAACTGCATGTGCGGTCTTCCGATTGGTTTCGACACGGACACAACCAAGACCCCGCCTATGCCAATGTGATTTTGCATGTGGTTTGGGAACACGACGAAGAAGTGATTCTAGGCGACCGGGGCCCTTTGCCTACTCTAGAACTAAAGGGATTAATACCCGAAAACTGGAGGCATCAGCAACGGGAACTCGACGGCAGCCTGAACGACCCGCCCTGTTCCATGCACTTCCCCCTGCAAGTTCCAGGCGCCGAAGACTGGGACGAAATGTGGGTGATTCGCCGATTGGAACGCCGGGTCGAAATGTGGAAAGAACGCCTGCTAAGCCTGAACATGGATTGGGGGCAATTGCTCTGGGAGGCCCTGCTGCGGTCTCAGGGCGGAGCCGCCAATGCCCTGCCTTTTCAGCTTTTGGGCCGCGCTTTCCCCTTAAACTTGGCTTACCGCTACCGCAATCAAACCGATACGCTGACGGCGCTAATTTTAGGCCAAGCCGGATTGCTGAACGATTTCGATGCCCAAACTGCTCGCTGGCAGCAAACCCACAAGGCATTAGGGCCTGGCTTATTGGGGCCGCCACTGCCTTTGTTTTTATGGAAAATGGGGGGAATTCGTCCGGCCGCCTTTCCAGCCTTACGCCTGGCCCGCATGCAGGCCATATTGCAGCACTGCCACCCCCTTACCAAATTGCTTAGCCCCGGCGGAGCCGAATCGCTGCGGGCGGCTTGGAGTTTGCCTTTGCCAGAATACTGGCAAACGCATTACCACCCTGGAAGGCCCAGCAGAACCCGGCGAAGTCAGGGCTGGACCGGCTACGAATCCGCCCTGTTGAATGCCCTTTGCCCTTTAATTTATTTGAGGGGAAAACTGCGCAACCGCCCTGAATGGATGCAGGCGGC
>Ga0164292_10001867_pt1 | contig 17155 bp, 11 predicted proteins | sample GEODES117metaG_FD_111486 | JGI IMG/M metagenome (GOLD analysis project Ga0164292, IMG submission 111486) | Eutrophic lake water microbial communities from Lake Mendota, Wisconsin, USA - GEODES117 metaG | ecosystem: Environmental > Aquatic > Freshwater > Lake | place: USA: Lake Mendota...
CCGCGACCTGGCGCACAACGAGGTCTTTCTGGTCGAGGGCGATTCGGCGGGCGGCAGCGCCAAGATGGGGCGTGACAAGGAAACCCAGGCCATCTTGCCGCTGCGTGGCAAGGTGCTCAACACCTGGGAGGTCGAGCGCGACCGGCTTTTTGCCAACACCGAGATTCACGACATTGCCGTGGCCATTGGCGTCGACCCGCACGGCCCGGGCGACGAGCCGGACTTGGGTGGGCTGCGCTATGGCAAGGTTTGCATCCTCTCGGATGCCGACGTAGACGGCTCGCACATCCAGGTGCTGCTGCTGACGCTGTTTTTTCGGCATTTCCCCAAGCTCATCGAGCGCGGACATGTGTTCGTTGCCCGCCCGCCGCTGTTTCGGGTTGATGCGCCGGCTCGCGGCAAGAAGCCCGCGGCCAAGATGTATGCGCTCGACGCGGGCGAGCTCACCGCCATCTTGGACAAGCTGCGCAAAGATGGCGTGCGCGAGGGCGCTTGGACCATCAGCCGCTTTAAGGGGCTGGGCGAGATGAATGCCGAGCAACTGTGGGAAACCACGCTCAACCCGGACACGCGCCGTCTGATGCCGGTGACCTTGGGGACGCTCGATTTTCTGCAGACCGAGGGGCTGATCGCCAAGCTGATGGGCAAGGGCGAGGCCGCGGCGCGCCGCGAGCTCATGGAATTGCACGGCGACAGCGTGGAAGTCGACATCTGAGATGCGACGGCTCCACCCGATCATGCTGGTTTGCGCATTGGCTGCGGCCTGTGCGCCGGCCGTGCGGGCCGAGATGTGGGTCTGGGTCGATGAGCAGGGCACCTCTCACTGGGCCGACCGTCAGGTCGACGCGCGTTATTGGCTGTTTTCCCGAGGCAAGGCGCCCAGTCAGGCGGTGTTCGCGCCGCCCCTGGCTTCGTCGGCGCCATCGGCCGAGCTCGCGGGTTGGGTGCGCGCCCAGCCGCCGGCCGCACCGGCTGCAGGCCCGTCTGGCGCATCTGGGGCGCCTGCCACTTTGCCCATGCCGCCAGTCGGCGCGGTGCCGAGCGTGCCGGCCGCCGCGCCGGTCAGCGGCTTGAGGCCGCGCCTGCTCAATTTGGTGGAGAGTTCTGCGGCTTACGCGCGGTTTCGGCCCCTGGTCAACGATGTGGCCCGCCAGCTCGGGCTCGATCCGAACCTGGTGGTGGCCCTGATCGCAGCCGAGTCGGCCTTTGATCCGCGCGCGGTCTCGCCCAAGGGAGCGATCGGCCTGATGCAGCTCATGCCGGGCACCGCGCAGCGCTATGGCGTGCGGCCGATGCCGGGCGCCAGTTTGCGCGACCGGCTGATGCAGCCCGAGGTCAATGTGCGGGCGGGCGCCCAGTTCCTGCGTGACCTGCTGGTGATGTTTCCCGGCCGGCTCGATCTCGCGCTGGCCGCCTATAACGCCGGCCCGGGCGCGGTCCAGCGTGCCGGCTTGCGCGTGCCCAACTACCCTGAGACGCAAAACTATGTGCGAGTGGTGACCGAACTGCTGGCCCACCTGCGGGGACAGGCCACACCTGTGCCGCAGCCGCCTGCCGGCGCACCGGCGCAGGCTGCTACGCCCGCCGCCTTGCCGGCTGCTGCGCAGCCAGCGGCCAGCGGCACCGCTGCGACCGTTTGGCTGCCGCGTCAGACCGCCGAGGCGGTCGAGCGCGGTCTGCTGCTCGCTCCTGCTGGCATCCCGCTGGCCCCCGCGACGCGCCTCGATGCCGACCCTGCGCCGGCTCGCTCCGTAACGCCTTCTGATCGATAGTGCTCTAGATGGATTTGTTCACCTCCGACCCCACGCCGGCCGCGCCGGCCGACGACGAAAGCCTGGCCCGCTACGCCCAGCGTGCCTACCTCGAATACGCGCTCAGCGTGGTCAAGGGACGTGCCTTGCCCGATGTATGCGACGGCCAAAAGCCGGTGCAGCGCCGAATCCTTTACAGCATGTCGCGCATGGGGCTGGGCTTTGGCGGACCCAATGGTGCCTCCGGGGCCAAACCGGTCAAGAGCGCGCGCGTCGTGGGCGATGTGCTGGGCCGCTTTCATCCCCACGGCGATCAGGCTGCCTACGATGCGCTGGTGCGCATGGCGCAGGACTTCTCGCAGCGCTACCCGCTCATCGATGGACAGGGCAATTTTGGCTCTCGCGATGGGGACGGTGCCGCCGCCATGCGTTACACCGAAGCCCGGCTGGCTCGTATCACCAGCTTGCTGCTCGACGAGATCGACGAGGGCACGGTGGACTTCGTGCCCAACTACGACGGCTCGACCGAGGAGCCTTCGCAGCTGCCGGCGCGTCTGCCCTTTGTGCTGCTCAATGGCGCCAGCGGCATCGCCGTGGGCCTGGCCACGGAAATTCCCAGCCATAACCTGCGCGAGGTCGCCGACGCCTGCGTCGCCCTGATCCAGAACCCCAAGCTCAGCGACGAGCAGTTGCAGGCCATCGTTCCGGGCCCCGATTACCCTGGAGGCGGCCAGATCATCTCCAGTGCGGCCGACATCGCCTCGGCCTATGCCAGCGGGCGCGGCTCGCTCAAGGTGCGGGCGCTGTGGAAGGTCGAGGATCTGGCGCGCGGGCAGTGGCAGTTGGTGGTTCACGAGCTGCCGCCGGGCGTGAGCTCACAGCGGGTGCTCGAGGAAATTGAGGAGCTGACCAATCCTAAGGTCAAGGCGGGCAAGAAGGCCTTGAGCGCCGAGCAATTGATGCTCAAGCAGACGGTGCTGGCGGTGCTTGACGGCGTGCGCGACGAATCGAGCAAAGATGCGCCCGTGCGCTTGGTGTTTGAGCCCAAGACCAGCCGCATCGAGCAAAGCGATCTGATCAACACCTTGCTGGCCCACACCAGCCTGGAGACATCGGCGCCAATCAACCTGACCCTCATTGGCTTTGACGGGCGGCCGATGCAAAAGTCGCTGCGTCAGATGCTCCAGGTGTGGATCGGCTTTCGGCAGACCACAGTCGAGCGACGCTCGCGGCATCGGCTGGGCAAGGTGCTCGACCGGATTCACATCCTCGAAGGCCGGCAGCTGGTGCTGCTCAATATCGACGAGGTGATCCACATCATCCGTACCGCCGATGAGCCCAAGGCGGCGCTCATTGCACGCTTTGCGCTCAGCGAGCGGCAGGCCGAGGACATTCTCGACATTCGACTGCGCCAGCTCGCCCGGCTCGAAGCCATCAAGATCGAGCAGGAGCTCAAGGAGTTGCGCACGCAACAGGTTCGGCTCGAAGAGATCTTGGCCAGCCCTGCGGCCCTGCGTCGCCTGCTGGTCAAGGAGATCGAGGCCGATGCCAAGGTTTTTGCCGATGCGCGGCGCACGCGCATCCAGGAAGACAAGAAGGCCGTTGCCGAAGTCAAGGTCGCCGACGAGCCGGTCACGGTGGTGGTCTCCGAGAAGGGTTGGGTGCGTGCCCGCCAGGGTCACGGGCATGAGCCCGCCAGCTTTGCCTTCAAGGCCGGCGATGGCCTGTATGGCACGTTTGAGTGCCGCACGGTCGACACGCTCCTCATCTTTGGCAGCAACGGCCGCATCTACAGCGTGGCCGTGGCCGCACTGCCTGGCGCACGAGGCGACGGCCAGCCTGTGACCACCTTGATCGACCTGGAAAGCGGCACGCAGCCGGTGCACTACTTTGCGGGGCCGCCCGGTGCCACGCTGCTGCTGTCGGGCTCAGGCGGCTACGGCTTTCTCGCGACGCTCGAGAGCATGGTCTCGCGCAACAAGGCCGGCAAAGCCTTTGTCAGCCTGGCCGAGGGCGAAAGCCTGTGCGCGCCCTCGCATGTCAGCCTCAGCAGTGCCACGGTATCGCCTGACCGACCGGCGATGCCTGCGGCCACCCATGTGGCCTGCGCCAGCACCGGCGGTCGCGTCCTGACCTTTGCCATCGAGGAGCTCAAGCTGATGGAAAAAGGTGGCCGTGGCCTGATGCTGATCGACCTGGAGGCCAAGGACAGCTTGGCCGGCGCCGCCGCCTACACGCGCAGCGTGAAAATCCAGGGCATCGGCCGCGGCGGCAAGGCGCGTGAGGAAACGCTGGAGATTCGCAGCCTCAACAATGCCAAGGCCGGACGGGCCAAAAAAGGCCGGGTGGCCGACCTGGGTTTCAAGCCCAATCGGCTCAGCCGGGTGGAGTGAGCCCAGCCCCTGGGCCTGGCTCGTGCCGCCGTCGAGGGTGTTTTTCGAGAAGGCAGTTGCCCCATGACCGATGCGCCTGAATTGGCCGCGCAGATCTTGACCGAGCATTGGCGCACACGCCAGGCGATTGACGCGCTGCCCGACTTGTGCCGGCCGGCCACGCGGGCCGAGGGCTACGCCGTGCAGGCGCGTTGGCCGGCCCGGATCGGCCCCATAGGCGGCTGGAAGATCGCTGCCACCAGCGTGGCCGGGCAGCGGCACATTGGGGTCGACGGCCCGCTGGCCGGACCGGTGTTTGCCAGCCGCGTCTGGGCCGATGGCGCCACCGTCTCCTTGAGCGGCAACCGCATGCGCGTGGCCGAGTGCGAGGTGGTGTTTGGCTTTGCCCGGGCGATCGAGCCACGCCCCGAGCCCTGGACGCGGGCCCAGGCGCTGGCGCAAGTGGCCCGGGTGATGCCGGGCATCGAAGTGCCCGACTCGCGGTTTGCGTACTTCGAGCGGGCCGGGCAGGCGCAGTTGATCGCCGATTGCGCCTGCTGCCACGAAATGCTCGTGGGCCACCCCTCGTCGGCGCTGGATCGCTTAACCGATCTGGCCGCTTTACCGGTCCAGGCCCGGCTCAGCGATGGCCGCCTCTTCGAGGGTGTGGGCAGCAATGCCCTGGGCGATCCGGTCGAGGCGCTGCGCTGGTTTCTTGGCGAGATGAGCGCTGCAGGCCAGCGCATTGAAGCCGGTCACTTTTTGACCACTGGCGCCTGCGTCACCCCGATTGCGGTCGAGCCGGGCCAGGCGATGGAGGTCGACTTTGGCTGGCTGGGCGCCATGAGGGTGCGCTTCGATTGAGCGGCCTGCCGCTGGCCCTTCAAGCCAGCGGTTCAAGCAACTCCTGCACGCTGGCAATCACCCGATCGGGTTTGCAGTGGTGGACCGACTGGCCCATGTTGTAGCCATAGGGCAGCAGCCAGACCTTCAGGCCGGCGCGGCGGGCGGTTTCGGCATCAATCGAGGAGTCGCCCACAAACAGCGCGTGTTCCGCAGCGACTGAAAAGCGTTGCAGACAGTGCAGCACGCCTTGCGGATTCGGTTTCTTGGTGGGCAGTGTGTCGCCCGAAATCACCAGGTCGAGCAGCCCTTCGAGCGCGTGGGCGCGCAGCACGGCCTCGGTGTGTCGGCCTTCCTTGTTGGTCACCACTGCCAGCCGGCAGCCCTGTGCGCGCAGGCGCTGCAGGGTCTCGCGCACGTGCGGGTAGAGCCGGCTGCGCGTGCCGCAGCGGCTTTGGTAGTGCCGTGCAAAGACGGCCAGGATGTCGGCCAAGTCGGGGCCGCGCCGCACATCGGCGACCGCACAGCCGCGAATGTGGGCCAGGGCGCTAATCAGCAGTTCGTGCGTGCCGTGCCCGATCCAGCCATCGACCAGCGCCTGCCCGACGGGCGCGTGGCCCAGATGGGCCAGGGTGTCGTTGAGCGCATCGGCGATTTCACAAGCGGTTTCGATCAGCGTGCCATCGAGGTCGAACAGCACCGCCTTCCAGGCCGCGCCCATCAGGCCAGCCTCAGGCCGAGTTTGCGCCGATTCACCGGGGGCAAGCCCAAGGTCGCAAAGATCCGTTGCATGGCCGCTCCAACTTGCCGTCGGCTCAGGATACCTCGGCAATCATTTCGATTTCGACGCAGGAACCGCGGGGGATGGCGACCACGCCGAAGGCGCTGCGCGCGTGCTCGCCTGCTGCACCGAACACCTGCCCGAGCAACTCGCTGCAGCCGTTGGTCACCAGATGCTGCTCGTTGAAGTCTGGCGTCGAGCAAACCAGGCTCATCACCTTGACGATGCGCTTGACGCTGCCCAGGTCCTTGCCCTGGCTGGCCAGGGCCGCGTGCAAGGTTCCCAGCAGCTCGATGCAGATGGAGCGCGCGGCCTGCTGGCCCTGCGCCGTGTCCATGGTTTGCCCCAACCGGCCCAGCCAGGGCTGGCCGTCGGGTTTTTTGGCGATGTGGCCGCTGAGAAAAATCAGCGAGCCGGTCTGCACATAGGGCACATAGGCTGCAGCCGGAACGCTCAGGGGGGGCAATTGGATGCCCATTTTTTGCAGTTGCTCGTAGGGGCGGGTCATGGTGAGGTCTTGGTTTGGCGTAAACAAGGTCCGACTGTGCGGTTTTGCGGCGCTGGCTCAGCCAGCCGGTAAACTAGCGCGCACCGCAATTGTGCACGGCGCGGGGCCGTGCTCGAGGTTTGGTTGACGCGCTTGCCGGGTAACCGGCTGGCCCCTGACATTCTTGCCCTGTGAACAAACTGCTGGCCCTGGCCCGACAAATTGACGCATTGAGCCGCGCCGCGGCGCTTGTGGCCATCTGGCTGGTGCTCATTTGCGCGCTGGTGTCGGCCGGCAATGCGCTGTCGCGCTACACCCTGGACCTGTCGTCCAACGCCTGGCTCGAGATGCAGTGGTACATGTTTGGTGCCACGGTCTTGCTGGGCGCGCCTCACCTGCTCAACAAGAACGGGCATATCCGGGTGGACCTGTTTTACGCCAAACTCAATGATCGGCAGCGCGCCTGGCTTGACCTGGGCGGACTCATCTTCTTCCTGCTGCCCTTCTCGTACTTCATGGTGCTGTATTCCTGGCCTTGGTTTGTCGAGGCCTGGCAGATCAACGAGATTTCCGCAAATGCCGGCGGGCTGGTGCGCTGGCCAGTCAAGCTTTTGCTGCCACTGGGTTTTGGTTTGCTCATCTTGCAGGGCTTGTCTGAAATCATCAAGCGCGTGGCCGCGCTGCGTGGTGATATTGCGCTGGACACCCACTACGAAAGGCCGCTGCAGTAGCCATGAATCCGATCGACTTCATGGCCCCGGCGATGTTCGCCGCCCTGGTGGCGTTTTTGCTGCTGGGATTGCCTGTGGCGTTTTCGCTGGCCGCCCTTGGGCTGGCCTCGGGCCTGGTGGCCATTGAGCTGGGTTTGTTTCCCGCTCAATTCATGGCCAATCTGCCTTACCGCGTGTTTGGCATCTTGTCCAATGAACTGCTGCTGTCGATTCCTTTTTTCACCCTGATGGGTGCCATCCTCGAGCGCAGCGGCCTGGCCGAAGACCTGCTCGAGGGCTTTGCCCAGTTGTTCGGATCCTTGCCCGGCGGGCTGGCCTATGCGGTGATCGTGGTCGGCGCCATTCTGGGTGCCATCACGGGCACGGTGGCCGCCTCGGTCATTGCCATGGGGGTGATTGCCCTGCCCATCATGCAGCGTTACGGATACAGCCCGCGGCTGGCCACGGGCGTGATTGCAGCCTCGGGCACGATCACGCAGGTCATCCCACCGTCGCTGGTGCTCATCGTGCTGGCCGACCAGCTGGGCAAGTCAGTGGGCGACATGTATCTGGGTGCGGTCGGCCCCTCGCTGGCGCAGATTGCGATCTTCGTTTTGTTCATTTTCGTGCTCTCGCTGATCCGGCCCAAGTCCATGCCGCCGCTGCCGCCCGAGGCGCGCACCCTGGTCGGTTGGGCGCTGGCGCGCAAGGTGGCCATGGGCGTGCTGCCCTCGTCGGTGTTGATCTTCATCGTGCTCGGTACGATCTTCGTGGGCTTGGCCACGCCTACCGAGGCCGGCGCCATGGGCGTGGTCGGCGCGATCTTGCTGGCCGGCGTGCACCGGCGTCTGAACTGGAAGATGGTGCGAGAGGGGATGGAGTCGACCATGGAGATCACCGTCATGGTGATCTTTATCCTGATTGGTGCGACTGTGTTTACCCTGGTGTTTCAGGGCGTCGACGGCGCGATCTGGGTTGAGCACCTCTTCATCGCCGTGGGCGCCGATGATGCCGTGACCTTCCTGATCGTGGTCAACATCATGATCTTCATCCTGGCGTTCTTCCTCGATTTCTTCGAGATCGCCTTTATCGTGGTGCCTCTGCTCGTGCCCATGGCCAACAAGTTGGGCATCGACCTGATCTGGTTTGGCGTGCTTATCTGCGTGAACATGCAGACCTCGTTCATGCACCCACCGTTTGGTTTCGCCCTGTTTTACCTGCGCGGCATCGCGCCGCCGTCGGTCAAGAGCAGCGACATCTACCTTGGCGCCATCCCCTGGGTGCTGCTGCAACTGCTGCTGGTCGGCGTGTTGATCTTCTACCCCGAGATCGTCACGGGCATGCTCGACAAGCCTGTTGGCGGCAACCTCGATGCCGTCGAGATCCGGGTTGAGCCGCCGCCGGGCGACGCGGGCGGTGCAGCCGGATCATCGGGCGGGCAAGGCCCCGGTGCCCCCGCCGATCCGGCCGATTACTTCAAGAGCAACTGAAGCAAGCGTACCGCCTTGAGGGGCTTGAAGCTCGGCGCTGGGAGCTGACTGCAATTGGCTCGCGGGGCGGCCACCGCCTTGGCCAGACATGAAAAAAGCCCCGGCGGGCTGTTCACCCACCGGGGCCCAGGATCGACTGCCAATCAGATCTTCTGGCGGCCCACGAAGGAGTCAAAGCTGTCCTCGGCGACGCGGAACCAGGCCACCTGGTCGCGCTGGAAGGCCAGCATGTGCTCGTACATGCGCTTGAAGGCTGCGCTCCTGGCCGACGCTTCGGCCATCAGCTCCTGATTTGCCTTGAAGCACGCCTCGAGCACCGATTGCGGGAAGGGGCGCAGCACCGCACCACCCTGAACCAGCCGCTTGAGGGCCGCCGGGTTGAGCGCGTCATAGCGGGCCTGCATCCAGGTGTTGGCCTCGGCGGTGGCCGCCTGCAGCGCGTAGCGATAGGCTTCGGGCAGCGCGTTGTAGGCCTTGAGGTTGGCCTGAAAGCCCAGTGCAGCGCAGCCTTCGTTCCAGCCAGGGTAGTAGTAGTAGCGCGCCACCTTGTTGAGGCCCAGCTTCTCGTCGTCAGCCGGTACTGTGAATTCGGCTGCATCGATGGTGCCTTTTTCCAGAGCCGAATAGATCTCGCCAGCGGGCAATTGCTGGGTCACGACGCCGAGCTTGGCCAGCACCTGGCCGCCCATGCCGCCAGTGCGGAACTTCAGGCCCTTGAGGTCGGCCACGTCCTTGATCTCGCGTTTGAACCAACCGCCCATCTGCGAGCCGGTGTTGCCTGCCAGCAGGTTGACCACGCCGACTTCGCGGGTGAAGTCGTTAAACAGCTTTTCGCCGCCGCCATGCATCCACCAGGCGTTGTACTGACGGCTGTTGAAGCCAAAGGGCACGCAGGTGCCGATCGCCCAGGCCGGGTCTTTGCCGATGTAGTAGTAGGGCGCGGTCTGGTTGCACTCGATCGTGCCTTTTTCGACTGCGTCGAGCACTTGCAGTGGCGGCACGATTTCGCCGGCTGCGTGCACGCTGATCTGAAACTTGCCACCGGTGATCTGGCTGACTCGCCGGGCGATCAATTCAGCCGTGCCAAACAGCACTTCGACGCTTTTCGGAAAGCTCGAGGCCATGCGCCAGCGCACCACGTCAGACTGCGCGATGGCAGGTGCGGACAGGCTGGCCGCACCGGCTGCGACGGCTGCAGCGCCGCCTTTGGTCAAAAACTCACGACGACTCATGGGAAATCTCCTTGATGGGATGTCTTTTAGGCTTTTGCACGCACCGATCCTGCGGTGCGACACGCAAGGGATTGCGGGTGCCTGTTTTTACTACAAATTGACAACAATCAGACCTGGGGCTGACCATGAATCCCGAGGCCTTTGAGGTCAATGGCCTGGGGGGCGGGCACGAGGCCGGCCTCGTGCAGCGCGATCTCGCGTACCGTCACTGCGACGCTGAGGACGTGCCGGGCCCCGCCATGGATCACGCCGCGAAGGGGCGAGACATCGAGAAAGTCGCGCCCTCGCGCCAGCGTCACGTAGTCGGCGCCAGGTTGACGCGCGTTGGTCGGATCGAGCTCCAGCCAGAAGCCCGATGGGGCGGCCTGCGGCCCTTGGCTCGCCAGCGGGCAGTAGACCGACGCCCAGGCATGCGAAGCGTCGCCCCCGATCAGCCGGCTCTGGCCGGGTGGCGGCGAGGTCAGCAGATAGCCGCTGACATAGCGAGCGGCCAGGCCCAGGCTGCGGCAGCAGGCAATCAGAATGTGGGCGAAGTCCTGACACACGCCCTTGCCTTGCCGCAGAGCCTGTAGCGCCGGCGTGGCCACATCGGTGCTCAGGCTCTCGTAGCGCATGTGGCGTGCGATGCGCAGCATCAGGTCCCAGGCTGCCTCGGCAATGGGCCGACCCGGGCTAAAGCTAGGCAGGGCGAACTGGGCAAACTCGGCGTGGTGGGCCAGCCCTGGCGAGTCAAAGACGAATGGCGAGGCCGGCTGCGGCGGCGCCCCGGCCCGGTAACGCAGTTGCTCGCGCACCTGCTCCCAGGGCGCGCTGGCGAGCAGGCGCGGCGTTGTACTGGCCTGAGTCTGGACCACGCTGTCGGCCTGCACGCGCAATTGGGCGTGGTGGCTGTGCAGCGAAAAATAGGTGCGGCTGTTGCCGTGGACGTCGATCAGGGTGCGCTGATGGGCCGGACTCGGGCTGATATGCAGTGCATGGCCGAGCAGCTTTTGGTTCGGCTCATCGAGCGGGCGCAGATGGGCCAGATGCTGCGCATCTTCTACCGCCGGGCTGTAGTCGTAGCGTGTTTCGTGCAGGATGTGCAGCAGCATGGCAATCGCTCAAGCGCCCACGCTGCGGCCATCGGCAGCGTGGCTAAAGCAGCGCCGCCCGATCTGATCGGACAGCCTCCATGACGCCTGCGCCAGCGCCGAGCACTGCGCCTGCAAGGCCGCCTCGTCGTGGCCTGGGTCTGCGCCGATGCGGCACAAGTCGCCCAGCGGCCACTGCGCCGGATCGGGCAGCAGCGCAGAAAGCGGCTCGGGTGTGCGACCGGTCTGCAGCCGATCGAGGCGCCAGCGCAAGGTTTGGGTGACCCAGGCCAGCGACCTTGGGTTGTCCCCATCTTGCACCAGCAGCTCGAGCACGGCGCCCAGGTCGCGCCGCTGCTGATAGCGCGCCTGGTAGGTGATGGTGCTGTCAAACAGGGACAGCACGGCGCGCAGGCCCCCTTCGGTGTGCAGCGCCTGTGTGGACAGGGCGCGGGCCATGGCCGCGGCCAGTGTGCCCAGCCTTTCGACATGCCGCCCAATGCTCAGCAGCCGCCAGCCGTCGTCGCGCATCATCCGATCGGTTTGGGCGCCCGTGATCGCTTCGAGCCAGTGGCTGGCCCAGCGCAAGGCGTTAAGAGCCTGCGACAGTCCCTGGCCTGACAGCGAATCGGCTTCTTGGCAGCGCAGGCGAAAGTCCTGCTCGGCCTGTACCAGGGTCTGCCACTGCGCCTGCGACAGCCGCTCGCGCACTTGGGCTGCCGCATTCTTGAGAGCCAACAGGTTGTAGGCCACGCTGGTCACCCGGGTGCTGTCAGCCAGGCCGGCGATGAGCGCGCGCGCGAACACCCGGCTCGACTGCAGCGCTGTCGGCGCATCGGGTAGCACCAAGGCGTTGTCCTGCGCGCTGCGGCCAAGCCAGTCGAGCAGTTGGGGGCACTCGCGGTCCTCGCCATGCAGGCTCTTGAGCGTCAGCTCGGCCAGGCGTACCGTGTTTTCAGCCCGCTCGGTGTAGCGGCCCAGCCAGTACAGATTCTCGCCGGCACGGCTGCTGACCGCGCTGCTGGCACCAGCCTGCGCCGGCTTGTGGCTGGGGGCTGCGTGGGCAGCAGGGGCCAGGACCTGGCCGGCGCCGCGCGAGCCCGCGCGGCCGAGCACCCAGACGTCCGCACTGCTGCCGCCTTGCTGCATGGACGCGATGGCCTCGTCGCGGTGGGCCAGCCGGCCCAGGGCGCCGGGCAGGATGCGCCAGGAGCGCGGGCCGTCGGCCAGCGCAAACACCCGGATCAGGCCCGAGCGCAACATCATCTTTCCTGCGCGCCAGGTGGGCGTTTGAGACAGGGGCAGGTAGGCCTGCACGGTGTGGTCCTGACCGCGCTCGGCCATGCGTGCGGCCAGCTCGGCCAGCTCAGCGGCCTCTAGGTCGCGAGCGATGACCGACAGCCCGTGGCCGCTGGGGTAGGTGGGCTTGATCACATGCTCATGCAGCTTGGGCCTGACGTCCTGCAAAGCGGCGTGCTCGCCACACCACCAGGTGGCCAGCGAGGGCAATTGCAGCTTCTGGCCCAGCAGGTGCTCGCTGAGCGCTGGCAGAAATCCCAGCAGGGCCGGTGACTCCAGAAAAGCCGAGCCCGGCGCGTTGGCCATCAGCACATTGCCTGCGCGCACCACCTGCAGCAGGCCGGGCACGCCCAGGGTTGAGTCGGCGCGCAACTCCAGCGGGTCGAGGAACTCGTCATCGAGCCGCTTGAGCACGCCGTGGACCGGCTCGAGGCCGGCGATGGTTTTGAGAAACAGGCGCTCGTTGCGCACGGTCAGATCGCTGCCTTCGACCAGACTCAGGCCCAGGTGGCGCGCCAGGTAGGCGTGCTCAAAATAGGTCTCGTTGTAGGGCCCCGGCGTGAGCAGCACGATGCGCTTGGGCCCGCCATCGAGAACGGGGCAGGCGCTGGCCATGGCGTCAATCAAGGCCTTGTAGGAGGCGGCCAGGCTGCGCACCTGCAGCGTTTCGAAGGGCTGCGGAAACTGCAGCGAGATGCAGTTGCGGTTTTCCAGCAGATAGCCCAGTCCCGAGGGGGCTTGCGTGCGCTGCGAGACCACCCACCAGTGGCCTTGCGGGCTGCGCGCCAGATCAAAGGCGGCGATGCGCAGGTGGGTCTGGCCGACCGGCTCGGTCCCCTGCAAGCAGCGCAGATAGCCGGGATGGCCTTGCACCAGCTCTTGCGGCAGCAGGCCTTGCGCGATGAGCCGCTGCGATGTGTACACATCGGCCATGATGGCTTCGAGCAGCTGCGCCCTTTGGCGCACGCCCGACTCGATCACCGCCCAGTCCTCGGGCCCGATCAGCATGGGCAGCAGGTCCAGCGCCCAGGGCCGCTGCGGCCCGTCGGCATCGGCGTAGACGTTGTAGGTCATGCCGTTGTCGCGAATGAGCCGCTCGAGCGATTGCTGCCGCTGGTCCAGCTCGGCCGCACCGGCGGCGCCCAGCGCCTCGAGAAAGTCGAGCCAGGGGCCTTGCGCCGGCGCAGCCGTTGGCGCGCAGCGCCCGCGAAGTTCGTCGTAATGGCCCGGCAAGGCGGACGCGTCGGCGGCCAGCGCAGGGGCGCGGGTCTGGGGGAGGGGAGTGCTCTGATCCACGGTGAGAGAGTATGCCCTTGCGCGCCAGAGCCCCGCTTGCGGGGCCAGATCAAGCGTCAGGCGTTGGGCGAGCGGCCGTGCCGCAAATCGAGCGTGAAGGGAAACTCCTGGTTCGCCTCAAATGGCGGCACGTCCAGAGAGCCAGGGGTGTGACCCATCTGAAAAAACCGCATCAGCCGCCGGCTCTCGGCCTCAAAGCCATTGACCGGCAAGGTATCGTAGTTGCGCCCGCCCGGATGGGATACGTGGTACTGGCAGGCGCCGATGCTGCGACCGTTCCAGCTGTCGACGATGTCGAAGGTCAAGGGGGCGTGCACGCCGATCGAAGGGTGCAGGGCCGAGGCCGGATTCCAGGCCTTAAAGCGCACGCCAGCCACAAACTGACCGGCTGTGCCCGTGGCGTGCAAAGGCAGGCGCTGGCCGTTGACGAGTACTGCGTAGCGCTCCCGGTTAAAGCCTTGCACGCTGACTTCGATGCGCTCGAGCGAGGAGTCGACATAGCGCACCGTGCCGCCGGCCGAGCCTTCCTCGCCCATCACATGCCAGGGTTCGAGCGCGCTGCGCAGGCTCAAGGTGATGCCGCGTTGCTCGATCTGTCCGATCAGCGGGAAGCGAAACTCAAAGTGCGGCTCGAACCAGTCCATGGGCAGCCGATAGCCGAAGGCCTCGAGGTCGTGCAGCACGTCTTCAAAATCGAGCCGCACAAAGGTCGGCAGCAGGAAGCGGTCGTGCAAGGCGGTCCCCCAGCGCGTGAGCTTGGCGTGGCCGGGGCGCTGCCAAAAGCGCGAGACCAGGGCGCGCAGCAGCAGTTGCTGCACGATGCTCATGCGCGCGTGCGGCGGCATCTCGAAGGCGCGCAACTCGAGCAGGCCGAGCCGGCCGCTGGCCGAGTCGGGCGAGTAGAGCTTGTCGATGCAAAACTCGCTGCGGTGGGTGTTGCCGGTGACATCGACCAGGATGTTGCGCAAGGTGCGATCGACCAGCCAGGGCGGCATGGCCGCCTCTTGTGAGGGGTCTGCCGAGCCTGCTGGGAAGCGGCCGGTCTGCGCCTGCAGTTGTACCAGGGCGATCTCGAGCTCGTAGATTTGGTCGTTGCGCGCTTCGTCGACCCGTGGGGCCTGGCTGGTCGGGCCGATGAACAGGCCCGAGAACAGATAACTCAGGCTCGGATGGTTGTGCCAGTAGGCAATCAGGCTGCCGAGCAACTGGGGCTTGCGCAGAAAAGGGCTGTCGGCCGGCCGCGCGGCGCCCATCACAAAGTGGTTGCCACCGCCGGTGCCAGTGTGTCGGCCATCGGTCATGAATTTCTCGGCGCTCAGGCGGCTGTGGTGCGCCGCCTCGTAGAGAAACTCGGTGTGCTCGACCAACTCGCTCCAGTTGTGCGCCGGGTGGATGTTGACTTCGATGACGCCCGGGTCGGGGGTGACCTGCAGGAGCTTGAGCCGCTCGTCGCGCGGCGGTGGATAGCCTTCGAGCACGACCTTGACGCCCAGGCTGCTGGCGGTGGCTTCGACGGCCGACAGCAGCGCCAGATAGTCCTCCAGGCGTGCCAGTGGCGGCATGAAGATGTACAAGGCGCCCACCGCTTCCTGTGAGCTCTGGACCTGCGCCTGTCCGGCCGACGGTCCGTGGGCACGCCGCGGATCGCGCACCTCCACGCACAGCGCGGTGCGGCTCAAGCCTGCTGCCGACTGCCCGAGCTTGGGTGCCTGGGGCGTAGCGCCGGATTCTTCGGCTCCACCGGCTCCTGCGACAGCCGCTGCGCCCGCCCCGTGCTGCGCCCGCAGCGGCACGCTGGTCTTGAGCGGCTCGTGCGGCGCGAAGGGATCGACCTCGATCAACTGCGGCAGGTCGGTCGGTGCGGCCCAGGGCAGCGAGTCCAGCGGCAGCCGAAAGCCCATGGGCGAGTCACCGGGCAGCAGGTACATGCGCTCGTCACGCAGGAACCAGGGGCCACTGCTCCAGGCGGTGCTGCCGTCGGCCGGGTTGTCGTGGGCCTGCAGCGGCAGGGCATAACCGACCACGGCTTGCAGGCCCTGGCTGAACACCCGCCGAAGGCGCTCGCGCTCCATCGCGTCGTCGAGCTTGGCGTCAAAGGGGTCAACGTTGACCGGCAGTCGGCGCTCGCGCCACAGGTAGTACCAGGTGTCCTCGTAGCCGGGGGTGATCCACTGGCCGGGTACCCCGAGCTGGCGGGCCAGCGCCTGCACAAAGCGCTGGGCGTCGGCGCCGGTGTAGTGGCAAGCCTGGCTTTCGTCGGCCAGCAAGCTGGGATCGGCCCAGGCGTTTTGACCGTCGGCGCGCCAGTAGATCGACAGCGCCCAGCGCGGCAGTTGCTCGCCGGGGTACCACTTGCCCTGACCGAAATGCAGGAAGCCGCCGCTGCCATAGCGCTGGCGCAAACGATGCACCAGGTCGGTGGCGTAACGGCGCTTGCTGGGCCCGAGCGCATCGGTGTTCCACTCGGGCGCATCGCGGCCCTCGGTGGCCACGAAGGTGGGCTCGCCCCCCATCGTCAGCCGCACATCGTGCTTTTGCAAGTCGCGCTCGACCTGTTCACCCAGCTTAAGCACGTCTTGCCACTGCGCATCGGAATACGGCAGCGTCACGCGGGGCGACTCGTGCATTCGCTGTACCGACATGTGGTGGGTAAACGTCACCTCACAGGGGTCGACAGCCCCTTCGATCGGCGCGGCGCTCGAAGGTTGGGGCGTGCAGGCCAGCGGGATGTGGCCCTCGCCAGCAAACAGCCCCGAGGTCGGATCCAGACCCACCCAGCCCGCGCCGGGCAGAAAGACTTCGCACCAGGCGTGCAGATCGGTGAAGTCGGCTGCCGCCCCGCTCGGGCCGTCGAGTGCGGCCACATCGGGCTTGAGCTGGATCAGATAGCCCGAGACGAAGCGTGCCGCCAGGCCCAGATGGCGCAGCAGTTGCACCAGCAGCCAACTGCTGTCGCGGCAGGATCCCGAGCGCTTGTGCAGGGTTTGCTCGGGCGTTTGCACGCCCGGCTCCATGCGGATCAGGTAGGCAATGTCCTGCTGCAGCCGCTGGTTGAGACCGACCAGAAACTGCACCGTCGGTTGCGCCTCGCGATCAACACCCGCCAGATAAGCGTGGAGCAGGGGCCCGGCTGGGTCGGCTTGCAGATAGGGCGCCAAGTCCTGCGCCTGCGCGGCGCTGTAGGCAAAGGGCACCTGCTCGGCTTGCGGCTCCAGAAAAAAGTCGAAAGGGTTGTAGACCGCCATCTCGACCAGCAGGTCGATCTTGACCGTGAACTCGCGCGTCGGCTGCGGGAACACCAGCCGTGCCTGGTGATTGGCAAACGGGTCTTGCTGCCAGTTGATGAAGTGCTGGGCCGGCTCGACCTTTTGGCTGTAGGCCAGGATCCGGCTGCGGCTGTGCGGCGCCGGACGCAGGCGAACGACCTGCGGACCCAGATTCACCAGACGGTCGTATCGGTACTCGGTGACATGGCTCAGAGCGACATGAAGGGGCACGGGACGGTTCCTTGTTGTCAATGATTGTTGCCATCGCATCTGGCCTGTGTACGCCGACGTGTTCGTGCGACATACTGGTTTGTGTCGCAGGACGGTGGCGGGGCGGCTCAAGCTCGGCAAGACGATGCCCCTGGACATTAGCAAGAGTTACGCCCACCCGCCGCCTTGCCGTTGGACCTGCTTGCGTATTGTCCTCCCATCGGAGCCGCTCATTTTGGTGCAACCGCACACGCTCGCGCCCCCGTTTGGCCCGGCAGCCTGCCTGCTCGGCTGGGTGCTGGGCGCGGCTGTGCAGTTGCAGCAAGCGCATTTGTGGCCGCTGGCCGC
>Ga0164292_10001868_pt1 | contig 17155 bp, 16 predicted proteins | sample GEODES117metaG_FD_111486 | JGI IMG/M metagenome (GOLD analysis project Ga0164292, IMG submission 111486) | Eutrophic lake water microbial communities from Lake Mendota, Wisconsin, USA - GEODES117 metaG | ecosystem: Environmental > Aquatic > Freshwater > Lake | place: USA: Lake Mendota...
GCCTGCAGTTTTGCGCCGGCCCGCAGTCCAGGGCCCATCCGTCGCCACATCCCGCTGCTGTGGCCAGGCTGCAGCGGCCATGAGGGGCAGCGATTGGGCCTTGCAATGGGGACCATCCGGGGAATTTTTTATTTCTAAAGTGTTCAAAATACTAGATTGAACATGGAAAGCTCATCCATAGGGTTGTTAGCACTCGAGCAATGAGAGTGCTAAAATCGCAGCATTCCTCAAAAGGAGCCACTCATGACCAGCCTGTCTGCTAACCCGGGTGCCCTGACCATCGCCAACCCGTGGGCCAGCGCCAGCTTGCTGCCGCCGCTTGGCAATCTCGACGCCTATATCAGTGCGGTCAACCGCCTGCCCATGCTCAGCCTGGAAGAGGAGCAAGCATGCGCCCGCCGCCTTCGCGAGCAAAACGACCTTGAGGCGGCCAGTCACATGGTGCTTTCACACCTGCGCCTGGTGGTGTCGGTCTCGCGCAAATACCTGGGCTACGGCCTGCCGCACGGCGACCTGATCCAGGAGGGCAATATTGGCCTGATGAAGGCCGTCAAGCGTTTTGACCCCGATCAGGGTGTGCGCCTGGTCAGCTATGCGCTGCATTGGATCAAGGCCGAAATCCACGAGTACATTTTGCGCAATTGGCGCATGGTCAAAACGGCCACGACGAAGGCGCAGCGCAAACTGTTCTTCAACCTGCGCTCGATGAAGCAGGGCTTCAAGGACGACGTGGAGGTGGCCACCCACCGCGACACGCTCAGCCAGGAGCAGATCGACTCGATGGCGCGCACGCTCAATGTCAAGCGTGAAGAGGTCATCGAGATGGAGCAGCGCATGGCCGGCGGCGACGTGCTGCTCGACCCCTCGCCCAGCGACGACGGACAGGAAGCCTACGGGCCGATCGCCTACTTGGCCGACATGAGCCAGGAACCCTCGGCCCTGATCGAGTCGCACCAGCGCGACGTGCTGGCCAGCGACGGCATTGCGGCTGCACTTGAGGAACTCGACCCGCGCGCACGGCGCATCGTCCAGGAGCGCTGGCTCAAGGTCAACGACGACGGCTCTGGCGGCATGACGCTGCACGAGTTGGCCGCCCAGTACCAAGTCAGCGCCGAGCGCATCCGCCAGATCGAAGTGGCGGCCATGAAGAAGATGCGCAAGGCACTCGCGGCCTACGCCTGAGCAAGCTGCGCGCCAGTCGTCGCGCGCGAGCCCCCCTCATCGATCTGCGTCATCCCGCGAGGCGCTAAGCCATCCTTTGGCTGTCGCACAAGGCCCTGCATTGGCACGGGCTGCGCCCTCGCAAGGAAACCATCAGCATGGTCCGGGTGTGATCCTAGGCGACAGTGCGCTGGCCGCTGCACTTTCCTTTTTCGGCAGCCGACTCAATAATCGGCGGCCATCTTTGCAAGGAGTCGCAGTTTGAGCCCCGTCCAAAACGTTCTGGTCTTGATGTCCGATGAGCACAATCCGAAGTTTTTGGGCTGTGCCGGTCATCCCTTCATCGAGACCCCCCACCTCGACCGTTTGGCTGCGCGGGGCACACGCTTTGACTCGGCCTACACCTGCAGTCCGATTTGTGTGCCGGCGCGTGCTGCCTTTGCCACGGGGCGTTACGTGCACGAAGTGGGCTTTTGGGACAACGCAGACGCTTACGACGGCTCCTTGCCCAGTTGGCACCATGTGCTGCGGCAAGCTGGCCACCGCGTGGCATCGATTGGCAAGCTGCATTTTCGGGGCCGACCCGGAGACGACCATGGCTGGAGCGAGGAAATCTTGCCCATGCACATCATCGACGGCATTGGCGATGTCAAGGGGCTGGTGCGCGACAACATTCCGGTGCGCAAGGGCGGCGACAAGATGGCCAAGCTTGCTGGGCCGGGTGAGTCGACCTACACGCAGTACGATGGCCAGATTGCCAAGGCCGCTTGTCAGTGGCTCGAGCACAGGGCAGGGCAGAAAGATCCCAAGCCCTGGACCTTGTTCGTCTCCATGGTGGCGCCCCATTTCCCGTTGACCGCGCCCCAGCGGTGGTTCGACCATTACGCCGCCATGGATCTGCCCTGGCCCAAGCTTTACGCCAAGCACGAGCGGCCGCATCACCCTTTTACCGATGAATACGCACGCGTGGTCGACTACGACAGCCACTTCCAATCGAAGGCCGATGTCCAGAGGGCCCTGGCGGGCTACTACGGCCTGGTGAGTTTCATGGACGAGCAGATGGGCCGGGTGCTCGATGCTTTGGAACGCCTGGGCTTGGCCCAAAACACCCTGGTCATCTACACCAGTGACCACGGCGACAACCTGGGCGCGCGTGGCCTGTGGGGCAAATCGACCCTTTACGAAGAATCGGCGGGCGTGCCGCTGATTCTGGCCGGCGCGTCGGTTGCAGCCGGTGCCGTGGTTCGAGAGCCGGTCAGCCATGTCGATATCTCGGCGACGATTTTGAAGGCAGCCGGCGCGCCTGAGTTGCCGCAGGCCAGTGGCCATTGCCTCGTCGACCTTGCCTGTGGCGGCGTGCCCAGCAGGCCGGTCCTGTCGGAGTACCACGCCATCGGGTCGACAGGCGGGGCCACGATGTTGCGCACAGGCCGCTGGAAGTACTGTCATTACACCGATCACCCGCCGCAGCTGTTTGATCTTGAGCTTGACCCCGAAGAGCTTAACGATCTGGCGGCCGATCCGGGACATGCCGAGCGCCTGCACCAGTGCCACAGCCTTTTGCTGCAGCACCTCGATCCGCATGAGGTCGACCGTCGTGCCAAGGCCAGACAAGCACAGCTGCTCATGGGCTACGGCGGGCGTGAGGCAGCCCTGGCCCGCGGCGACTTGGGCTTTACGCCGGCCCCAGGCACGGCGGCTGCCTACAACTGAATCACCAACCCAGGAGTGCACCCATGCGCAAGCGTGAATTTTTGAAGTCGGCGGCCGGTCTGTCTGTTCTTGGGGGCGCCTGGCCCGCATCGGCCCAGGCCTGGCCCAGCAAGCCGATCAAACTTATCGTGCCTTTCATCCCAGGCAGCGCGCCCGATGTGATTGCCAGGGGCCTGGCTGAGCGCCTGACGGGCGCCTTGGGCCAGTCGGTGGTCATCGAGAACAGGGGCGGCGCCGGCGGCAACATCGGGCTTGAGGCGATCGCCAGAGCGGCACCGGACGGCTACACCCTCGGATTGGGCACCAGCAGCTTGTCGATTAACCCGGCGCTTTACCGCAAGGTGGCTTACGACCCTGTGGCCGACTTCACCCCGATTCATCTGACCTATGCCATGCCCCACTGCTTGATCGTGCAGGCCGATTCACCGTATCGGTCGGTGCCCGATTTGGTGCGCGCGCTCAAGGCCAATCCGGGTAAATTCAATTACGCCTCTGGTGGCAACGGCAGCGGCGCGCATCTTTGCGCCGAACTGTTCAAGGCCACTGCCGGCGTCGATGTGGTGCATGTGCCTTACCGCGGCGCGCCAGAAATCATCACGGCCGTGATGGGCGGCTCCGCGCTGATGGGTTTTCCAACCCTCTCGACCGCCGTGCCCCTGGTCAGGAGCGGCAAAATCCGTGCGCTCGGCGTCACGGGCCCCAAGGGCAACCCGGCCCTGCCTGGCGTGCCGGCCATTGCCGACACCCTCGCGGGCTTTGAGGTGGTGTCATGGTTTGGGATTTTGGCGCCAGCCAAATTTCCCGCTGACATGGCTCGGCGCATCGATCAGGAAATACAAAAGGCGCTCAGTGACAGCGGTTTTCGCGACAAGGTCCAGTCCGATGGCACAGAGATCATCGGCGTAGGCTCGGTCGACTTCCCGGCTTATCTGCGTCAGGACTTGCAAAAGTGGCGGCGCGTCGTCGAGATCAGCGGCGCCAAGGTTGATTGAGCAGCGGATGGGCCCTCAGGGGCCCATGGCCGCAATTGGGTGCAAGGGCCAGGTCGGGCGCGTGAGCCGGCGTGCCCGCAGCGCCTGTGTGACGGGCTCAGTCGGCCTTGATCTGGTTGTCCCGAACGATCTTGGTCCACAGGTCGATTTCCTGTCGGATTTTTTTGCCATAGGCGTCGGGGCTGCTGGCCACCACGTCGAAACCCATGTCGGTGAGCTTGGCTTGCAGTGCCGGTGAACGCAGCGCCTTGACCAAGGTGTCGTTGAGTTTGCCGAGCACCGCAGGTGGCAAGCCGGCCGGGCCGACCACGCCATAAAACGGTGCCGCGTTGGGCAGGTTCAGGCCCTGCTCCTGCAGCGTGGGCACATCGGGCAGCATGGCCGAGCGCGTGCTGCGCACGATGGCCAGACCTTGCACTTTGCCGGCCTTGACCTGTGTGCCGGTGGGCACGATCGCATCGATCAGCACCGGCACCTGGCCACCGAGCACGTCGCGCAAAGCCGGCGCAACGCCGTTGTAGCCAATGTGCTGGCGATTGAACTTGTACTGCGCGGCGACCATTTCAAACCACAGGTGGCCGTAGCTTCCGGGCCCGCCGCTGGTGTAGGCCAGCGGGTTGGGTTGGGTGCGAGCGGCATCGATCAATTCGCGCAGGTTCTTTGCGGCCACGCCCGGATGCGCGACCACCAGCAGCGGCTGCGTGACCACCTCGGACACTGCGGTCAGGTCTTTAACGGGGTCGTACGGCAGCTTGCGGCCCAGGGCCGTGTTAAAGGCAATCGGCACCCCCACACCGGCCAAGGTGTAGCCGTCCGGCTTGGATTTGGCCACGGCATCGATGCCGATCGCCTGGCCCGCCCCCGGGCGGTTCTCGACCACCACCGGCTGCCCGAGCTGCTCGGCCCAATACGGCGCGATCGTGCGAAAAGCGGTGTCAACGCCGCCACCAGCGGCCACGGGAACGATCAGCCGGATCGGGCGATCGGGAAAGACGTCCTGACTTTGTGCCTGGCTCGAAAGCGGCAGCAGCAGGGCCATGAGGCAAGTGGTCAAGTGTTTCATGGGGATCCTCCAGGTCACTTGTATACTAGCATACCAAACCGACGTTATGAGTTCCTCGACGCCATCTATCAGCCTGGGCATTACCGTCATGCCCGAGTGGTTCCAGTGTGAGGGGATCGAGTCGGTGCTCGACAACCTGCAGGCCGCAGGCGCCACCGCTTTGGTCACCAGCCCATACCTGATGCGCATCGTCGCCGCGGGGGAGGGCGCGCGCGAGCCACCTCCGGACGGCGAGGCCGGCGCGGTGCGCCCGCTCGATCGCGAGCTTTGGGGTCAACGCGAGACCTGGGTCAGCACGGCCCCGGCGCTCGTGCACCAACCCTCACGTTATGAAGGCTTGCGCTACCAGCCCAGTCCCCCTGGTGATCTCACCTTGGCCCATCCCGATTTCCTCGATCGGGTGATTCAAGCAGCCCGTGCGCGCGGCATGCAGGTGTATCTGCAAGTGATGGCCGCCAGCCCGCCCGGATACAGGGTGCAGTTTTCAGGTGCGGTGCAGCAGGACCAGTGCCGCGGCCCGGACGGCCAGTTGCATCCCGACCGCGTCGACCGCAATGCCAGCCTGGCCAGTCCCCATGTGCACGCCTATGGGGCCGCGCTGCTGGCAGAGTTGGCCCAGCGTTACCCCCAGGTCACCGGCTTTCGAATCGACTGGCCCGAATACCCGCCTTATGACTTGCGCAGTGCCTTGGTTGACTTCAGCGAGCATGGGCAAAGCGCTATTGCGCAGCAGGGTGCCGATCCGCAGCAGCTGGCCACTGATTTGAGCCAAGCACTTGCGTCCTGGCGCCATATTGCTGCCCGATCGGCGCGCGATGGTGCGGCCGTGCTGCGCCAGCGTTTGGCCGATGCCGGCTGGGACGACTGGCTCGGCCGCGATGGACCGGCGCGCGCGCTGTGGGCCAGCAAGCGAGCCAGCGTGGCGCGCATGCTGGCGGCCTATCGACGCGCACTCGATGCGGTGCCGGGTCCGCGCCGCTTGCTCGAGCCGCAGGTGTTTCCGCAACCCTTGAGCACCTGGTCCGGCTTTGCCTGGGACGCGCTGGGCGCGTCTTGCGATGCGGTGGGGGTCAAGCTCTACACCATGCACTGGCCCATGATCGCCCGATACTGGGCTCGCGATCTGGTCGGCTCCTCCGATGGGCCGGCGGCTGACGCGGCGACGCAGATGCTGTTTGAGTGGATGGACCTGGGCCCGGCCCAGGATCAGGCCGCCTTGCGCTATCCGCCGCCCGATACCGACCACCCCGTGGGCGAGCAGTCCCAGCTCGACAAACTGCGCCTGGCTTGCGCGCAGGCCGGCTCTACGCCCGTGATCGCCTTTGCGCACAGCTACGGCCCAGAGGGTGACTTCATGCGACGCTTGGCGTTGGCTGCGCAGGCTGTCCAAGCAGGATCGGGCCGGGTCTGGGTCAACCGCTATGGCTACTTGAGCGCGGGCAAGCTCGCGGCCTTGGGCCGATTCATGCGCGGTCGGGCGGGCCCATGATGCACGCGGCGGCGCAAGACCCCTCGCTGGCCGAGCAGGTCCACGTCAGGCTGCGCGCCGATATCGTGCATGCGCGTCTGCGCCCGGGGGCGCTGCTTTCGGAAAACCAGCAGGCCTTGCGCCTGGGTGTGAGCCGAACGCCGGTGCGCGAGTCGATCCGGCGTCTGGTGCAGGAGGGCTGGGTTCACGTGCTGCCGCAGCGCGGCACGCGGGTGTCGCTGTTGAGTCTGGATCGCATCCGCGAAGCGCTGTTTGTGCGTGAAGCGGTCGAGACCCACGGACTGCGCCGCCTGCTCGATGCCGCACCGGGCGAGCCGGCCTGGACGAAATTGAATGCGTGCATCGCCCTGCAGGACCAGGCGATCAAGGCCGAGCAGCTTGAGGCGACCCTGAGCGCCGATGCCCAGTTCCATCGCACCTTGCTCGATTTGTGCGGGATGGGGGCGGTCTGGCCCGTGGTCGCACAGGCGCGAGACATGCACCAGCGTGTGCGAGCCATTGCATTGCCCGAGCTGCAAACCGGCCGGCAGGCTTTGAGTGACCACCGCGCCATCGTGCGCGCGCTGCGCAAGCGCGATGCAGCAGCGGCCGTGGCCGCGATGGCGCGTCACCTTCACCACAACGAAGTGCTGGTGCGGAAAATCGCCGCTTTGCACCCCGAGTATTTTGAAGGACCTGCCGATGTTGACCGCATCATTTGAAGTGCTGAACGATCGCTTTGCCCGGCTTGCCTTGGGCAATGTCCATCTCGAGCGTCTCTACACCGGTTGCCGCTGGTCTGAAGGGCCCGTCTACGTGCCCGCCGGTCGCTACCTGCTGTGGTCCGACATTCCCAACGACCGCGTCATGCGCTGGGATGAGTCCGACGGATCGGTCTCGGTGTTTCAGGCGCCTGCCTTCAATGCCAACGGGCACACCCTCGACCGGCAGGGGCGGGTAATCACCTGCGAGCACCGAGGCCGCTGCGTCTCGCGCACCGAGCACGACGGCAGCCGCACCGTGCTGGCCTCGCATTTCAATGGCCGGCGGCTGAACTCACCCAACGATGTGGTGGTCAAGTCCGATGACAGCATCTGGTTCACCGACCCCACCTACGGCATTGACTCGAACTACGAGGGCGATGCGGCCGCCTCCGAAATTGGCGCCTCACAGGTCTACCGAATCGATCCGCAAAACGGGCAGGTCAGTGTCGTGATCGATCACATGGAAAAGCCCAACGGCCTGGCGTTCTCGCCCGACGAAAAACTCCTGTACGTGGTCGACACCGGCGTGTCTCACCGGCCAGAGGGCCCGCGTGACGTGCGCCGCTATACGCTGGCCGCCGATGGACGCACGGTGCACGGTCCGGGCCAGTTGCTCGCCAGCGCCACTGTGGGGCTGTTCGACGGCCTGCGGGTCGACGTGGCGGGCAACCTGTGGGTCGGCGCGGGCGATGGTGTGCACTGCCTGGACCCCGAGGGCGAGCTGATCGGCAAGATCCGGGTGCCGGAGGTGGTGGCCAATGTCTGCTTCGGCGGCCCCAAGCGCAACCGCCTGTTTATTTGTGGCACGCAATCGCTCTATGCGATTTACCTGCGCACCACCGGCGCTGCCTGGCCGCTCGGTTAAAGCTGAGTCGAGGGCTTAGTCGATGGCCTAGGCGAAGGCTTGGTCGCTGGCGTGGACACAGGCGCGACGAACGCGCTCATGCGCTCTCATCGGCCACCGTGTTGCGCAGCACCCCGATGCCGCTGACCTCGACTTCGAGCACATCGCCGGCTTTCATGAAAACCTGTGGATCGCGCCGGTGTCCCACGCCGCCCGGTGTGCCGGTCGAGATCACATCGCCCGGCTCGAGCGCGCAGATGCCCGAGACATAGGCAATCAATTCGGCCAGATCCCAGGCCATGAGGTCAAAGCCGCTGTGCTGCATCAGCTGGCCATTGAGGCGCGTGCTCAAGACCATCTTTTTCGGATCGCCCAACTCGTCGGGGGTGACCAGCCAGGGGCCAAATGAGCTGCTGGCGTCAAAGTTCTTGCCCGCCGTGACGCTGTGCTTTTGGTAGTCGCGCACCGAGCCGTCCATGACGATGCTGTAGCCGCCAATATGCGCCATGGCCTTGGCCACCGGGATGTGGCGCCCACCTTTGCCGATGACGATGGCCACCTCCCCCTCGAAGTCGAAGCGGTCGGACAGCCGCGGCCTGATGATGGGCTGCCCATGACCGACCAGCGACTGCGGATGCTTGCTGAACATATTGGGGTGGGCCAGATCTTCCTTGCCCGCCTCGAGCTGATGGGCCTTGTAGGCCCAGCCCAGCGCAAACATGCGCATGTCCCTGCGCGGGTTGACCGGCAGGTACACCAGTTCCTCAAGCCGGGCATCGGCTGCTGCCTGTGCCGACCCCTGAACCGTCTCTTGGGCCCGGGCGAGCGCATCGGTCTCGAACAGTGCAATCAGGTCGGGGCAGCTCGGGCCCAAGCGAGCGCCGAGGTCGACAAAGCCGCTGCCGACGATCGCGCCAAAAGTCTTTTTGCCATGCAGCTCCACGCTGGCCAGTTTCATGGTGAGGTCCTCCGAATGATGTGCAAGCATAAGATCTTTTTGGCTTGCTTGCCGGCGCGCCGGGCTGCAGTGCGCATGGATGCAGTCACGCGCCAGCCGTCGGTGGTGCGGGTAAATGCCAGTTGCCGCGATGACGCAGCTTCTTAGACTGCATCCTCAAAGCCATTGTTAAACAGGAGGAGATGATGAAGACCAGCATGACCCGGCGGCAATGGGCCGTGGCCACCGGCAGCGCTTTGCTGACCGGGGCGGCCGGCGCACAGGACTTTCCCAACAAGCCGATTCGCATCGTGGTGCCGCAGGCGCCGGGCGGTGGCACCGACATCCTGGCGCGCAATCTGGCCGCGCGCATGACCGAGCTGCTCAAGCAGGGTGTGGTGGTGGAAAACCGCACCGGTGCGGGTTCGTTGGTGGGCACCGAATTTGTTGCGCGCGCGCCGGCCGATGGCTACACCTTGCTCATGGGCGGCATCTTCAACATGGTGATGAACAAGGCCTTGGTCAAGAACCTGTCGTACTCACCCGAGAACGATTTTGTCAGTCTGGGGTTCGTATCGGCCTATCCCTTTGTACTGCTGATGCGCTCAGACCTGCCCGTGAGCAACCTGGCCGAGTTGGTTGCTTATGCCAAGGCGCGGCCCGGCAAGATGAGCTACGGCTCGGGCGGCATGGGCACTTTGCAGCATGTCTGGGGCGCAATCCTCACCAGCAGCCTGGGGCTCGACATGATCCATGTGCCGTTCAAAGGCGCAGCGCCGGCGCATCAGGAGATGATGGCCGGGCGACTCGACATCATGTTTGACAACATCTCGGCGGCCAAGCCGCATATTCAGGCCGGCCGACTCAAGGGCCTGGTGGTCTCTTCGGCCCAGCGCAGTGCGCAGCTGCCCAACATCCCCACCGTCAACGAGACCGGACTGACCCGCTTTGAGGGGGAGAGCTGGTTCGGCGTGTTTGCCCCGGCTGCCACGCCAGCGCCTGTTGTGGCCCGGCTGCGCGAGACGCTGGCAGGCATCAACCGCGAGGCCGAATTCCTGGCCCGCGTCGAGCGCGATGGTGGGCGCATGCTCAATATTGCACCGGCCCAGCAGCAAACCTTTTTGCGCGAGGAGATCGACCGCTGGGTCGGCTCGGTCAGCCGCTACAAGGTGTCGGCAGACTGAGACGAGCCCGCAGGCCGGGGGGAGCAGCGCCCCCGGCAATGGGGCGGCCCTTGTGTTGCGCGGGGGCAGCCCGGCGTGTGCGCCTCAAAGGGCGGCCGAGCGCATTTGCTCGATCTGCTGGGCCATCTCCTGTTGCCATTGGCTCATGGGCTTGAGTCCTGGCTTGCCCTGAACATGGGCTGCCGTGGCCGCGTGGATCGCCTCGTCGCTCAGGTCCAGATTCAGGGGCTCTAGATAGGGTTGGTCGACATGCCAGGGCGTATCGAGGTAGATCTCGATGCGGTTGTCTTCCGGATCCCAGAAATACAGCGACCATGAATTGCCGTGGTCCACTGCCTGTAAACGCTCGACATCCTGGCGCTTCTCGATCAGTGATCGCATGGCCCGCAAGTCGCCCAGCGCATCGACCTGAAACGAAATTTGCTGCAGCCCGTAGCCCGAGCCGCGACCGGGCGGGCGACCGCTCTCCATCACCAGTTGATGGTGCGAGTGCGCATCCCGGCTCAGAAACACCACGTCGTGGCCCCGCACGAAGCCGGTGTCGGTGACCACAAACCCGAGCACGTCCCGGTAAAAGGCGGCCATGCGTGAGATATCCCACACATACATGCCCATGTGGCGCAGTCGCAGTTCGGGTCGCATGGCGCGGTGTCGCAGCAAGCTTCAGGGGCGGGTGTGACCGAGGGCGCGGTTGTAAAAGCTCATGTCGATGAAGCGGGCCGGGTCGGGTGCAGTGCCTCCCCACTGGCCCTCGATCTCGGCGCGCAGTGCCAGCACATTGCGAAAGCCCTGCATGTCAAAGGCGCAGTCCGGGGCCAGCCCGCTGCCCTTGGTCATCAGTTCGGTGTAGGTCATCTCGGCGACCTGATCGGTCAGCTTGAGTTCGCGCTTGAGCACGTTCAGCGCCAGGTTGCGCTGAGCCGGGTCTTGTGCGGCGCGGCAGCCCTCGATGTAGGCGGCCAAATAGCGCTCAAGGGCCGAGCCGTTCTGGGCCGCCCAAGGACGCATCACAAACACGCCTTGGGCCTGGTAGGGGCCAAACAGGTCGATGGTGCGGCCCAGGCTCTTGGCACCGCGCTCCTTGGCCAGAAAGTTCCAGGGCGGGTTGAGCAAGGTGGCGGCGCCCTCTGGGGTGTCGAGCCCCTTGGTGCGCGCTTCCGATCCGCCCAGCGGGAAAATTTTGTAGTCCTGGCCCTCCTTGAGGCCCGCGTCCTTGAAGATCTTGCGGCCGATGAGCGCATAGGCGGTGTTGGGCGCATCGACCACATAGGTGCGACCGCGCATGTCGCTGACCTTGTTGATCTCCTGCCGCACCAGCACCTCGTTCATGCCACCGTCGCCGCCGGCCACGATGACCGCGTCGGCCTTGGCCACTTCGATCATTGCCACCGTGTTGTCCACTGCAGCGTGCGCAAGCTCAAATCTACCGGCTGCCAGGCCCGACCGCTGTTCGGTCGAGTTGGGCGTGAACAGCATTTGCAGCGTGATGCCGCGGCGCGCGAAGTAGCCCTTTTCCTGCGCCATGTAGATTGGCAGATTGCTCGCTCCGCGGAACACGTTGACGCGCAGCGTCACCGGGTCGTTGGCGGGGGGCGGCGTCTGCTGGGCGCTGGCGCTGGCAGCCAGCAGCAGGGCAGTGCAAACGCTCAGGATGTTCTGGGTCAGGTTTTTTTTCATGGTCTTTCCTTCCGAGAGCAGGGGGTGGTGGTACTGGCGCGCTCAGGCAAGCTTGAAGTCGGCCTGCACGCTCTTGTGGTGAATCTTCCAGCGCCCCTCGTGCAGCACCAAATCGTCGGTGTAGCGGCCCACCAGGGCCGGGCCGTTCATGGGCGCGGGCCGCGCATCGCCGGGCTGGCCGTCATGGCGGTAGACGGTGACATAGGAGTGAATGCGCACCCGCCCGTCGGGCAGGGCCTCGAAGCGCAAATTGGAGATCAGGTGGCGCACAAAGAGGTGCCCTGGCTTGCGCGCGGCGCACCAGGCGCGCAGCTCGCTCAGTCCGCGCAGCGTGCCATCGGCGCGCACCCAGACGCCGTCTGGGGCAAACCACTGCTGCATTGCCTCAAATTCGTCGGCATCAAAGTGGGCCATGAAGGTCATCAAGCTGGCCTGGCAGGCGAGCTGGACATCAGTGGGGATTGGGGTGCTGCTGTTCATGTCAAGGCAGGTCTGGCGCATGGAGCCGCTGCAGCCTCAAGCATGCGACGAAAAGATACTTAGCGTGCTTAGGGATTGCCCTGTGGCACGAGCCGCCCGTGGCCCGCATCATCGGCCCAATGTTCATGCCTTGCGCCGTGCGGCTTGGCCCTGCTTCCACAATTGCCCCCTCATGACCCCACAGCCCACGTCCAGCGCCAGCGGCGCCCATCACTTTCTTCAGGGGCTCACCGATCTGGGCATCGAGCATGTGTTCTCCAACTTGGGAACAGACCATGTCAGCCTGATTGAGGAACTCGCGCGTTGGGACGCGCAAGGTCGGCCCCATCCGCAGTTCATCTTGTGTCCGCATGAAAACGTGGCCGTGCACATGGCCGCCGGTTACGCCGCCCTCACCGGTCGCGGTCAGGCGGTGATGGTGCATGTCGATGCCGGCACGGCCAACGCCGTCATAGGCATGCACAACATGCTGCGCGCCCGTTTGCCGGTCATGCTGCTGGCGGGCAAGGCGCCCTTTACGCTGCGCGGCGAGCTGCCCGGCTCGCGCGACAACTATGTGCATTTTGTACAAGACCCGTTTGACATCGGCAGCCTGGTGCGCCCCTACGTCAAATGGGAATACAACCTGCCCACGGCCGTGGTGGCTCGCGAGGCGCTTCGCCGCGCCCACACGGTGATGCACACGGAGCCGCCCGGGCCGGTGTTCATGACCTTGCCGCGTGAGGTGCTGGCCGAGGAGGTCAGCGCGAGCGACCAGGCTTTTGATGCCCAGCGCTACGGCCCGTCATTGCTCGGCGGCGTTGACCCCGAGCGGGCGCAGCGCATCGCCGATCGCTTGCTGTCGGCCAAGCAGCCGGTGGTGATCACGTCCTACCTCGGGCGCAAGGCCGAGGCCGTGGCCGCGCTGGAAGATTTGGCGCAGCTGTGCGGCATGCCGGTGGTGGACTACATGGCCAGCACCCTGAGCATTTCAAGACAGTCAGACTGTTTTGCTGGTTTTGATCCGTCTGCCGTCCTGCCCGGCGCCGATGTCGGTTTGCTGCTCGATGTCGATGTGCCCTGGCTGCCCAAGTTCGTCCAGCCCGAGCCCGGGACCTGGTGGGCCCACATCGATGTCGATCCGATCAAGCAGGACTATCCCATGTGGGGCTTTGCCACCGACCTGCGGGTGCAGGCCGATGCCGGCACGGTGCTGCGCCAGGTGGCCGCGCTCGTGCGCGAGGGCGCCAATGCCGACTTTCACGAGCGCGCTGCGCACCGGCGGCTTAAGCTGGCCGAGGCAGCCGTGCGTCGACGCGGTGCCTGGGCGCAGGCGGCGTCCAAGCCGGGGCAGGTCGATGCGATTGCACCGGCCTGGATTTGTGCAGCCCTAGGCCGCGCTCTGGCGGCGCAGGACATCGTCATCAACGAGGCGGTGCGCAATTCGCCGGCGGTGATGCAACAGATTTCGCGCACCGAGCCGCTGACTTTTTGGGGCGGGGCCGGTGGAGGGCTCGGTTACAGCGGCGGCATGGCTTTAGGAGCCAAGCTGGCGCGGCCGGGCGCGCGCGTGGTGCATATCGTCGGTGACGGCGGCTTTCACTTTTGCACGCCCAGCTCGGTCTATGCCACCGCCCAGCGCTACGGCCTGCCCATCTTCACCGTCGTGCTCGACAACGGCGGCTGGCAGGCGGTCAAGGAGGCGGTGCTGCGCGTCTACCCCGATGGCGCGGCGGCCCAGGCCAACGAGTACCAGTCGCGCCTGCAAGGTGCGGCCCGGCATTTTGAACAGGTGGGGCAGGCCTTTGGCGCGTATGGCGAATGCCTGCGCGATCCCGAGCAGGCCGACGCCGCCATTGCCCGTTGTCTGCAAGCACTCGAACAGGGCCGCTCGGCCGTGCTCAATGTGCAGGTCGGGCTGCAGTGAGTCATTTTTTTCAAGGAGCGCCCATGTTGCTTTCCACCGTCTTCAAGCGTGCAGCCCTTGTGCTGGCCGCCGCGTGCCTGGCTCCCTTCGCGCAGGCGCAAGACTATCCCAACAAGCCCGTGACCATCGTGGTCGGCTATGCCGCCGGCGGCGGGGTGGACTTCATTGCGCGGCTGCTGGCCGAAAAGCTCGCCGATCGGCTCAAGCAGCCGGTGGTGATTGAAAACCGCCCCAGTGTGGGCGCGGTTGTGGCCAGCACCATGGTCTCAAAGGCCAAGCCCGATGGTTACACCCTGATGATGGGCGCACCTGGCCCCATCATCTTCAACCATGCGCTAAACGACAAGCTGCCATACGGCCCGCGCGACTTCGCGCCGATCTCCATCATGAGCAACTCGCCCCTGGTCTTGCTCGTCAACGCCAACAACCCGGCGCGCAATGTACAGGAGCTGGTGGCGCAGTCGCGCGCCAACCCCGACAAGGCCAACTACGGCGCCAGCTCGGCATCGTTCCAGCTGGCCACCGAGCTGTTCAACCGGCGCACCGGCGCCAAGTTCATGCACATTCCCTACAAAGGCGCCAATGAATCGGTGCAGGCCGTGATGACCGGTGATGTGACCATGACCCTGGCCGACTCCGGCCCGGCCATCACCGGCTTGCAAAGCGGGCGCGTCAAAGCCCTGGCCGTCACGTCGGCCGAGCGCCTGAAAGACCTGCCCAATGTGCCGACGCTGGCCGAACTGGGCATTGACCTCAGGGTCTCGCTGTGGATTGGCCTTCTCGCGCCGGCCGGCACACCGGCCGACATCATCAAGCGCTTGCACGAGGAAATGGTGCGCATAGTCGACATGCCTGACGTGCGCGCGCGCATCGCCGCCAAGGCCAGCATCCCGATGACCAACACGCCCGATGAGTTTGCCCGCCTGATCGCCAGCGAGATTGTGCTGTGGCGTCAGGTCGCGCAGGAAAACAATATTCGGGGCAATTAAAGAGGCAAGGGGCACGGCTTACGGGGCATCCCGAGCCAGGCGTGCCAGCCTCAGCGCCCTGAGGCGATCAGCAGTTCATCAAAAGCCAGGCAGGCGTCTTGGGGCATGGCTTGTGGACTTTGCGGGCCTCCCAGCGCTTTCACCCACTCTTGCCTCTGCGATATCAAGAGGCGTGGATCGCTGGTGGTAAACAAGCCCAGGCAGGGGACGCCGATGGCTGCCGCGATGTGCAGAAGGCCTGTGTCGACTCCGATGACCGCACGGCACAGACTCAATGTGGCAGCCCACGCCGGCAACGATTGCTGGGGACCGATCTCGCAGTGTGCGGGGCCTATGGCCTCAATCAACCTGGTGACACGCTCGCGTTCCGCGGCGTTTCCCCAGGGCAACAGCATGCGCAGCCCGCGCTTGGCGATCAGTTGTCCGAGCTCGATCCAGTGCGCCTCTTTCCAAAGACGCTCCGCGCCGGCCGTGTTGACCACCAAGGCGATGGTGCTGGACGTTTGCCCTTGCCAGGCCAGCTTGAGACCAAAATCTGCAGGACCTTCCATTGCGCGTCCGATGGATTGGGCGGCAATGTGTCTGACCCACTGTGTTCTTGGGGTCCAGCTCGCAGGGTGGCAGGCTTGCTGGTAGATCAGCCGAGGCAACCAGCCTACGCTGTATTGCGAGTCTGGTCCCGAGCGAAGGCTGGCCTTGGCCAGCCAGGCCACGATCGCGCTTTTGGGCACCCCGTGTACATCGATGACGTGATCGTAATGAACTTCACGGTATCGCTTGAGGGTTTGAAGCAACTCTCGCCACGTTGATTTGCGCAAGAAGGCGCGCTTCCACCTTTTGAGTGGAAACGACAGCACTTCGTCGGCGTGCGCCTGCATTTGTGCAAGTTCGACAAACCGCTCATCGACCGCAAGGGTGATGTGTGCCTGCGGCAAGGCCTTGCGCAAGTCGGTGATGGCTGGCAGGGCGTGCACGATGTCGCCCATTGCCGACAAGCGGATGACCAAGATGCGCATGTCCAGAGATTGTGCCAGCGACACAAGGGCGGCCCTCATCGACCTGTGCGGCGCTGATGTCACCATACTGCAGCCCACACCATGCGCTACAGTTGCAGATCGTCTAGGTTATCGAACTCGGGGTGGTGTCATGTTTGAGTCTCGTTGTTTGGCCCTTCGCGCTGCATGCGCCGCGGCGCTGCTCGCCTTGCTCCCCGCCCTGGCCTGGTCGCAGGCAACCCCAGGTCAGGACGGCCTGAGCCGAGCTTTCGTGACCGTCAACGGCGAGCCACAGTCCCTGGCCCGCGCTGAGGTGCTGCTGCGCGAGCAAATCGCCCGCGGCGCGCCCAACTCGCCGCAAGTGCAGGCAGCCGTTCGCGAGGCTCTGGTCACCCAGGCACTGATGGGTCAGGCGGCCGTCAAGGAGGGGTTGGACAAGCTGCCGCTGGTACAGGCGCAGATGGAGTTGGCGCGTCAGTCGGTGCTGATACAGGCTTGGCAGCAGCAGATCGCCCAGTCCAAGGAGGTCAGCGACGAAGACCTGCGCATCGAGTACGAGCGCCAGGTCAAGCTGTTGGGCCCCAAGCAATACCGCTTGCGCCACATCCTCGTCAACGAGGAAGACACAGCCAAGCTGCTGCTCGAGCGCCTGCGCTCAGGCGGCAAGCTGGCCGATTTGGCCGGCGAGTATTCCCGCGACGAAGCCACCCGTGGCACGGGCGGCCTGACCGACTGGCTGGCCCAGGGCGAAATGCAGCCTGCCCTGCTCAAGGCCGTGGAGTCGCTCAAGTCCGGGCAACTGGCCCCAGCGGCCGTTCGCGGCCCGGCCGGCTGGCAAGTGGTGGCGCTCGAAGAAGAGCGCGCCTTCAGTCCGCCTGCACGGGACACCCTGCGGCCCCAATTGCTGCGTGCAATCGCTCAGCAACGGGTGCAGGCCGCGATCGAACAATTGCGCCAGTCGGCCAAGGTGGAGTGAGCGGCC
>Ga0164292_10001869_pt1 | contig 17151 bp, 18 predicted proteins | sample GEODES117metaG_FD_111486 | JGI IMG/M metagenome (GOLD analysis project Ga0164292, IMG submission 111486) | Eutrophic lake water microbial communities from Lake Mendota, Wisconsin, USA - GEODES117 metaG | ecosystem: Environmental > Aquatic > Freshwater > Lake | place: USA: Lake Mendota...
CCGCCGTGACGGCCGCTTCATCGAGCGCATCGGCTTTTACAACCCCCTGGCCAAGGAAGGCGAAGAAGGCCTGCGCGTGGCCATGGACCGCCTGACCCACTGGCAAGGCGTGGGCGCACAGGCCTCGCCCACCGTCGTGCGTTTGGTCAAGCAGCAGGCGCCGGCTGCCGCCTGAGCGCGGCAGCGATGTCTTTATTCCAGCCCGCGTCCTTGCCGGACGATGCCGTGGAGGTCGGGCGCGTGCTCGACGCCTGGGGCATCAAGGGCTGGGTCAAGGTGCTGGCCCACAGCAACGAGCCGCAGGCCTTGCTGGAGGCCGACCGCTGGTTTGTCCAGCCCCCCGAAGCCCGGCTGCGCCCGGGCTTTTCAGCTTTCAAGGGCACAGTCGGTCTGACGGTGGAGCAGTGCAAGGTCCATTCGGACGCGCTGGTGGCCAAGGTCGAAGGGCTCGATGACCGCAGCGCTGCAGAAAGCCTCAAGGGCGCGCGCATTTTTCTGCCCCGCAGCGCCTTTGCCGCAACGGCCAGCGACGAGTACTACTGGGTCGACCTGATCGGCCTGGATGTGGTCAATCGGCAGGGCGAGCCTCTGGGCCAAGTGCGTGACCTCATGGCCACTGGGCCGACCTCGGTGCTGGTGCTGGCCTACTCCATCAAGGATGCCGACGGCACGCCCCGCTCGGCGGAGCGTCTGATCCCCTTCGTTTCAGCCTATGTCGACGCCGTTGACTTGCCGGGTCGGCGCATCACGGTCGACTGGCAGGCCGATTACTGATCCCGGTGGTGCGAGCGATCGTGCGCTTTGACATCGTCACCCTCTTTCCCGAGTTGTTCGGGCCGCTGCTGGTCGGTGGGGTGACGCGCCGGGCCTACGAGTCCGGTCAGGTGCAGGTTCGGCTGTGGGATCTGCGCGAGCATGGCGAAGGCGCTTACCGGCGGGTCGATGACCGGCCATACGGTGGTGGGCCGGGCATGGTCATGTTGGCCCAGCCGCTGCTCGAGTGCCTGCAGCGCATCCGCGCTGACCGGCCGGCGGCCGCGCCGGTGGTGCTTTTTTCGCCGGCCGGCCCTGCGCTGGACCATGCGGCGGTGAGCCATTGGGCCGGCAGCGAGGGGGCGATCCTGATCTGCGGGCGTTACGAGGGTGTGGACCAGCGCTTCATCGATGCCCATGTGGACCAGCAGATCAGCCTGGGTGACTTTGTGCTGTCTGGCGGCGAGATTGCCGCCATGGCTTTGCTCGATGCGGTGGCCCGCCTGCAGCCGGGGGTGCTGCATGACGAGGGCAGCCACCGCCAGGACAGTTTCAACCCGGCGATCGACGGCCTGCTCGACTGCCCTCACTACAGTCGCCCGGAACTTTGGCAGGGCCGTGCCGTGCCTGCGCCGCTGCTGTCGGGCCATCACGCCCAGATCGCGCAGTGGCGGCGCGAACAAAGCCTGCTGTTGACCGGCCGGCTGCGTCCGGATTTGTTGGAAAAAGCCCGCGCCATCGGGCATTTGACGGCCCGGGACCTGGCCCTCATCGAGGGCCAGCCGGCGGCTCAGGAGCCTGATCGCTGATCGGCTATACTTGAGGGCTTTTCGGTCCTCTGGCGGCCACTGCAACCGATGCAGCGTCATGCGAGTTTAGGCTTGGCGACGTGTCCACGGATTTGCGGTCTTTAGTGCAGCGCGTGCATGAACGAAAAAGACAACTGAGGAAGCCTCATGAATCTCATCGCAACCCTCGAGCAGGAAGAAATTGCTCGTCTGAACAAGACCATCCCGGCCTACGCACCTGGCGACACCGTCATCGTCAGCGTCAACGTGGTCGAGGGCAACCGCAAGCGCGTGCAGGCCTTTGAGGGCGTGGTCATCGCCAAGCGCAACCGTGGCCTGAACTCGAGCTTCATCGTGCGCAAGATCTCCAACGGTGAGGGTGTTGAGCGGACCTTTCAGGTCTACAGCCCGCTGATTGCCAAGATCGAAGTCAAGCGTCGCGGCGACGTGCGCCGCGCCAAGCTTTACTACCTGCGCGATCGCAGCGGCAAATCGGCCCGGATCAAGGAAAAGCTCGGCGCCAAAGCCGCCTGATCCTGGCGCAAGTGATCCTTGCCATCGAACAAAAAGCCGCTGCTCCAAGCGGCTTTTTTACATCTGGGCTCTCCCCATGACTTCGCTCGAGCGATTTGACCCGCGCACCGTGGCGCCCCATCAGGTCGACGCCGGCTTGCCGCCGGTGCCCGCCGAGCGGCTCACCGCCTTTGGTCTGCGCCGGCACTTCGCCGACCCGCCCGTCTGGACACCCGAGATCGTGCGCGAGGCTCCCTTGCCCGACCGCAAGTCGGCCCAAGCGGCGGTGCTGGTTCCCCTGGTGGTGCGCGAGGGCACCTTGACCTTGCTGCTGACCGTGCGGGGGCAGCATCTGTCCAATCACTCCGGGCAGATCGCGTTTCCGGGCGGGCGCATGGACGCCTCGGATCCAGATGTCGTGTACACGGCCCTGCGTGAGGCGCAGGAAGAGGTTGGGCTGGCCAGCCGGCATGTGGAGGTGCTCGGGACGCTGCCCATCTACGTGACCGGAACCGCTTTTGTCGTCACGCCAGTGGTGGCCTTGGTGCAGCCCGGCTTTGAGGTACAGGCCAACCCGGCCGAGGTGGCCGATGTCTTTGAGGTGCCTCTGCCTTACCTGATGAACCCCGCCCATCATCGCCACCACGAGGCATTGCTGGAAGGCCAGGCCCGTCGGTGGTTGTCGATGCCCTGGACCGATGCACAGCAGCGCGAGCGTTACATATGGGGCGCAACGGCCGGCATGCTGCGCAATTTGTACCGGTTTTTGCTCAGCTGAGCCTGGCCATCGGGCCGGCGATATCATCGCGGCCATGAGTTTTCTTGCTGTTTTGCTGGCCCTGGTGCTCGAGCAGGTCAGGCCGCTGAGCCCGACCAATGTGTTGCACGCCGGTTTGCGCGCCTGGGTGCGCGTGATCAGCGGCAATCTCGATGCCGGCCGCACCACGCATGGCTACCTGGCTTGGGCAGCGGCCGTTGCAGTGCCGGCCGTGCTGGCCATGGTGGTGCACCACCTGCTATGGCAGTTGCATCCGGTGCTGGCCTACCTTTGGAACGTGGGAATGCTCTACCTGACGCTGGGTTTTCGGCAGTTCAGCCACCACTTCACCGCCATACGCGACGCTTTGGATGTGGGCGATGAGGACCAGGCCCGCTCGGCGCTGGCGCGCTGGCAGCAAGTTGATGTGGGGCAATTGCCGCGCAGCGAAATCGTGCGCCATGTGATCGAGCATTCGGTGCTGGCCGCGCATCGTCATGTCTTTGGCGTGCTCAGTTGCTACTGTATTGGCGCGGCGCTCGGCCTGGGGCCGGCCGGCGCCGTGCTCTATCGCTTGAGCGAGTTCGCCTCGCGCTACTGGAGCCACAAGAGCAGTCAGCCCGGCGAGGGCGTCAGCCCGGCCTTGCTGCGTGTGGCAGAGCAAGCCTGGGCCCTCATCGACTACTTGCCAGCTCGCATGACCGCCGTCGCATTTGCCGTGGTCGGCAGCTTTGAAGATGCGGTCGACAGTTGGCGCCAGTGCACCCAAAGCCTTGCCGGTCTTGCCTGGGCTTCGGTCGAGCGCAACCAGGCCGTTGTGCTTGCAGCCACTGCCGGTGCGGTTCAGGTGCGTCTAGGCGGCTCGCCTTTGTCGGGATTTGCGCCCAATGCCGCTGATGCCTCCGACACCTCCGACGCGCCGTTGCCGCAGCCCTTGGGTTCCCTGGGCGCTGGCGGGCGGACTCCCGAGCTCGCCCATTTGCGAAGCGTGGTTGGCCTGGTCTGGCGGTCGGTGGTGCTGTGGATGGTGTTGCTGGCCCTGTTGACCCTGGCGCGCTTGTTGGGCTGAGGCCGGGGCGGGCTTTGCGCCCCAGTGCTCGGTGCGCTCGTGGGCGACGGTTCAATAGCGCGGCGGGCGCGACAACTCGTCGAACAACTCCAGGTAGATCCGGTAGCGCTGTTCGCTGATGGTGCTGTTGCTGGCCTGGCGCTCGGCGATGACCGCGCAGCCGGGCTCCTGCCGGTGGGTGCAGTTATGGAAGCGACACCCTTGCGCAGGCGCCTTCAGGTCGGGCATGAGGCTGGCCAGAGCCATCGGTTCGATGTGCTGCAGACCAAATTCCTGAAAGCCCGGTGAGTCGATCAGTGCGGTGCTGCGCTGCGGATCGAGCCAGTACAAGCTGGTGCGGGTGGTGGTGTGACGCCCGCTGCCCAGGGCTTGCGAGATTTGCGCGGTCAGCACGCCCGCTTCGGGCACCAGGGCGTTGATCAGGCTGCTCTTGCCCGCGCCCGATGGGCCGAGCACCAAGGTGGTCTTGCCTCGCAGGCGTTCGGGCAAATCGGCGAGGTCGCTCCGATCGGCGGCGGACCCAGCGCCGGGCTGGACCGCCAGCGCCAGCACGGTCTCGTTCATGGCCCGGTACGGTGCCAGCTTGTGCCAGGCGCGGGTGAAGCTGTCACCCAGGTCTTTCTTGTTGAGCGCGATCAGGGCGCTGATGCCTTGCGCCCGGGCTGCGATCAGCGCCCGGCTGAGCTGGCTGGCCGAGAACTCCGGCTCTGCTGCCACCAGAATCAAGACCTGGTCGAGGTTGGCGGCGAAGGATTTGGTGCGCAGCTCGTCTTGCCGGTACAGCAGGTTGCGCCTGGGCTCGATGGACTCGATCGTGCCCTCGTCCTGGCTGGGCAGCCAGCGCACCCGATCGCCGACGACGGCCTCGTTCTTCTTGCCCCGAGGGTGGCACAACAGGCGCTGGCCCAGCGGCGTCTCGATCAGCACATGCCGACCGAAGCTGGCCACGACCAGCGCTTCCTCGGTGGCCTGGCCGGTCTGCTTGCGGGGCGCTTGTTGTGGCCTCAATCGAGGAGGGCGTCGACCTTGGCCGCGCAGAGAAAATCGCTTGCCGAAAGTGCGGCCACGTCGTGGGTTTGCCAACGCACCGTGCAGCGGCCATAGCTGAGCAGCAGTTCGGGATGGTGGTCTTGGCGATGGGCCATGAAAGCCACCGCATTGACGAAAGCCATGGTCTGATGAAAGTCGGCAAAGTCAAACGACTTTTCCAGAGCGCCATCGATCACCCGCCAGCCTTGCGCCCGCTCGCCATTGAGCTGGGTCAATCGCGTGATGACCTGGGTGGCGGTCAGGGCGGTGCGCGCCTTGGGTGCATCCATGGGGGCGTTCATGGCGCGGCCGCAGCAGCTTGCCCGCCCATGCGGGCCAGCCGCTCCGAGGCGGGTGGATGCGAGTAGTAAAACCGCGCGAACACCGGGTCGGGTGTGAGCGTGCTGGCGTTGTCTTTGTAGAGCTTGAGCAGGGCGCTGGAGAGATCGCTGCCGCTGGTCTGGGCGCAGGCATACGCGTCGGCCTGAAACTCGTGGCGCCGTGACAGGTGGGCCGACAGCGGCGAGACGAAGTAGCTGAACACCGGAACCACCAGCAAGAACAGCAGCAGGGCCAGGGCGTCGTTGGGTCCGTTCAGGTGCACCTGCACGCCCAGGCCGCTGTAGAACCAGACCTGCTGCGACAGCCATCCCAGCAGGCCCAGCGCGGCCAGACTCAGACCAAACAGCATGGCGATGCGTTGCACGATGTGCTTGTGGCGGAAATGGCCCAACTCATGCGCCAGCACCGCATCGACCTCGGCCGGCGTGAGCTGCTTGAGCAAGGTGTCGTAAAACACCACCCGCTTGGCCGCCCCGAAGCCGGTGAAGTAAGCGTTGGCGTGGGCCGAGCGTTTGCTGCCGTCCATCACGAACAGGCCCTTGGCCGAAAAGCCGCAGCGCTGCATCAGCGCGTTCACCCGAGACTTCAGTTGCTCGTCTTGCAGCGGCTCGAATTTGTTGAACAGCGGCGCGATGACCGTAGGGTAGAGCACCAAAATCAGCAGGTTAAAGCCCATCCAGGCGCCCCAGGCCCACAGCCACCACAAGGCCCCGGTGCTGCCCATCAGCCACAGGATCAGGGCCACGATGGGCAGGCCGATCACCGCGCCGACCAGGCTGGACTTGAGCAGATCGCCCAGCCACAGACCCGGCGTCATCTTGTTGAAGCCAAAACGCTCTTCAAGCTGGAAAGTCGCATACCACGCCAAGGGCAGATCGAGCACAGCGCCGATCAACGCAAAGGCTGCCACCAGAGCCACTTGCTGGGCCAGCGGACCCCACTGGGCAATGGGCGAGGCGCCGATCAGGGCGTCGAGCGCCGACAGGCCGCCGAGCAGGGTCCAGGCCAGCAGGATCGCGGTGCTCCAGGCCAATTCGGCCGTGCCCAGGCGCGCTTTGGCCAAGGTGTAATCGGCAGCCTTCTGGTGGGCCTCAAGCGTGATGGCCTGGGCAAAGGCGTCGGGGACCTGGTCTCGGTGCTGCCAGACATGGCGCGCCTGGCGCCAGCTCAGATAGAGTTTGAGCAGCACGCCGAGCAGCAGCGCGGTGGCAAACACCACAGCCCACAGGGTTGACAGATCTTGCATGCGGGGAAGTTTAGGTCATCGGCGAGAATGACCTCATGTCCAGCGCCCAAGTACCCCCAGCCGACCTCGCCAAATCCGATCAGAACCTGGTGTGGATCGATTGTGAGATGAGCGGACTTGACCCGGAGAAAGAGCGCTTACTGGAAATTGCGGTGGTCATCACCGGACCGCACCTGCAGCCTCGCATTGAGGGCCCGGTGCTGGTCATACACCAAAGCCCGGAGCTGCTGGGCAAGATGGATGCCTGGAACAAGGGCACGCACGGCAAGAGCGGATTGATCGACAAGGTCAAGGCCAGCAGCCTGAGCGAGGAGCAGGCCGAGCAGGTCCTGCTGGACTTCATCTCCCGTTACGTGCCCAAGAGCGCGTCGCCTCTGTGCGGCAATACCATCAGTCAGGACCGGCGTTTTCTGGTCAAGTACATGCCCAAGCTTGAGGCCTGGCTGCATTACCGCAACCTCGATGTCAGCACGCTCAAGGAGCTGGCCAAGCGCTGGAAGCCTGAGGTCTACAACGGTTTCAAGAAAGCACAAAGCCACACGGCGCTGGCCGATGTGCACGAATCCATCGAGGAGCTGGTGCACTACCGCGAGCACCTGCTCAAGCTCTGAACGGGCGCTGCCGTGGCGCTCAGTCCGGCAGCGAGGCGCTCCAGCGCTGGTCCCACGCCTTGCTCAGTTCACGCCGATCGCGTTTGGTCGGTCGGCCGCGCTCCATGCTGACAGCCGGCTCGGGGGCCAGTCGCAGGCGCTCTTTGGCCGCGGCCCGAAGCGCCATGCTTTGGGCGGTTTCTTCGTAAAGTTGCTGGGCCACTGGCGCCGGGCCTCGCTGCTGTGACAGGTCGCGCACCTGCACGGTACGCGGCCACGGCCCCTTGAGCGCAACCTCATCGCCGGGCTTGACATCATGCGCCGGTTTGACGACCTGCCCATTGATGCGCACCCGGCCCTTGGCGATTTCTTCGACTGCCAGCGCCCGCGTCTTAAAGAAGCGGGCAGCCCACAGCCACTTGTCGATGCGCATCGTCTCCATGACCGTCAGGCCCGTCCTGCGCCAGGGCTCAGCGCTGGGCGCCCAGCGCCAGCGCCTCTTGGCGGCTGCGTGCCAGCGCCTGCAAATCCGGTCCTTCTAGCGTGGCCCAGCCGGCCAGATGCCGCTCGCAGACGTTGGCCAGCGCCTCGATCCAGTCGCTCTGGTCGTTGAGGCAGGCAATGTACTGGAAGCGCTCGCCGCCGGCCATCAGGAAGGCCTGCCGGGCCTCGTCCTGGATTTCCTCCAGGGTCTCCAGGCAATCGGCCGTAAAGCCCGGGCAGATCACGTCGACCGAACGCGTGCCCGCCTCGGCCATGGCCACGAGAGTGGGCTCTGTGTAGGGCTCGAGCCACTTGGCCTTGCCAAAGCGCGATTGAAACGTGACTTTGTATCGATCCTTGGGCAGCCCCAGGCTTTGGGCCAGCAGACGTGCGGTCTTGTAGCACTCGCAGTGGTAGGGGTCGCCCAGTTCAAGGGTGCGCGCCGGCACGCCGTGAAAACTCATCACCAGTTGTTCGGCCTGGCCGTGGGCCTGCCAGTGCGATCGCACCGAGCGGGCCAGCGCCTCGATGTAGCCGCTTTCGTCGTGGTAGTGGTTGACGAAACGCAACTCGTGCAGGCGCCGGGCCTTTTGCGACCAGGCGTAGACCGCATCGAACACGCTGGCGGTGGTGGTGGCGCTGTACTGTGGGTAGGCGGGCACGATCAGCACCCGCTCGACGCCCAGTTTCTTGAACTCGTCGAGCTGCGAGCCGATGGAGGGGCTGCCGTAGCGCATGGCGTAGCGCACGTGCAATCGGTGGCCGCGATCGGCCAGAGACTGCGCCAGCAGACGCGACTGCTTGTCGGTCCAGACCCGCAGCGGCGAGCCTTCGGGTGTCCAGATGCTGGCGTACTTGGCGGCCGATTTTTTGGGACGCACCCGCAAAATGATGCCGTGCAATATGAGCCACCAGATCGGCCGCGGGATTTCGACCACACGCTGATCGCTCAGAAACTCGGCCAGATAGGCGCGCAGGGCCGGCGCCGTCGGTGCATCGGGCGTGCCCAGGTTGCAGTACAGCACTGCGGTGCGGGCACCGTCTGCGGGTGCGGCGCCATGGGCGTAGGCGGGTTCGGCGGAAAACGGCATGTGCGGTATTCTCGCCCACCATGCTCGACCGACTTAAAGTCCGGGCCATTACGCTGGACCTCGACGACACCCTCTGGCCCATCTGGCCCACCATTGCCCGTGCGGAGCGGCAGTTGCAGGACTGGCTGCGCGAGCGCGCTGCGGCCACCGCCGACTTGCTGGCCGACGATTTGCGGCGCCATGGCTTGCGCGAGCAGGTCATGCGCGAGCGTCCCGACCTCAAGCACCAGCTCAGCGCCATCCGCACGGAGATGATCCGGCGCGCGCTCAAGCAGGCCGGAGACGACCCGGTGCTGGCAGAGCCGGCGTATGCGGTGTTTCACGCCAGCCGCCAGCAGGTCGATCTGTTCGACGACGCCCGCCCCGCGCTGGAGTTTCTGGCGGCGCGCTATCCGGTGGTGGCGCTGTCCAACGGCAATGCCAGCGTCGAGGCGGTGGGTCTGGGGCGGTTTTTCCATGCCAGCATCAGCGCCGAGTCGTTTGGCGTGGGCAAGCCCGAGCCGGCCATTTTTCATGCTGCGGCCACGGCTGCGGGTGCGGCGCCGCACGAGGTGCTGCATGTCGGCGACGATGCCAGCCTTGACGTGCTCGGCGCTCTGGCCTGTGGCATGCAGACCGTCTGGGTCAACCGTGAGGACCACCTGTGGCCGCACGCCGAGCAGCCGCACGAGACGGTGAACAATTTGCACGAGCTCACTGAGCTGCTGCGCTGAATCGGTTTTTCCTTGGTCTACTGGAGAGTTCCATGAGTCTGAAAATTTACGGTATCGCCGCCTCCCGCGCCGGCCGCCCTTTGTGGGTGGCCCATGAGCTGGCGCTGGCTTACGAGCACGTGCCCACGCCTTACACGGGAGGGGCCACCCGCACCAGCGAGTTCTTGCAGATCAACCCCAACGGGCACATCCCGGTGGTGGACGACCACGGCGTGATCGTCTGGGAGTCGATGGCCTGTGCGCTTTATTTGGCGCAGCGCTACAGCAGTGCCGAGGGCCTGAGCCTGGCCGGACAGACCCCGGCCGAGCAGGCCGATGTCCTGCGCTGGACTTTTTGGGCCGTGACCGAGTGCGAGAAGGACGCGCTGAGCGTGCTCATGCACACGCTGGCCATGCCGGCCGATCAGCGCAAGCCCGAGCTGGCGCAGGAGGCGGCCCGTCGCCTGCAAGGGCCCTTGCGCGTGCTCGAGCAGCATCTGCAGCAGCCCTACCTTGCCGGCGAGCGCTTTACGGTGGCCGATGTCTGCGTCGCCTCGGTGCTGGCCTGGATCAAGCCCATGCCCGAGCTGTTGCAGGACAAGCCGCGTCTGGCCGCTTGGCTGCAGCGCTGCCTGGAGCGGCCCGCCCAGCAGCAGGTGCGAGCCCTGTCAAGAAAGTCCTGAGCTTTAGGCGCCTCGGCCCAGCGCCTGGGCGGCAGCCTGCCCGCTGCGCACCGCTCCTTCGAGCGTGGCAGGGTAGGGGCCGTCGACGTAGTCGGCGCAGGCCAGCAAGCTGGCGCAGCCCGCCAGCACCTGTTGTTCGGGCCGCTGCAGCGCGGCGGTGCAGGCAAAGGTGGCCCGGCGTTCGATCACGGTTTGCACGATCTCGAGCGCCTGGAGCCCTAGCTGGGTTCGGGCCTGCGCCTGCACGCCTTCTTGCAGCGCCTGGCGCGAATGCGTGCTGGCACTGACCACGAAAGCCAGCAAGCCGGCGGGCCCGCCAAGCGCACCGCGGTCAAAGACAAACTGCGCCGGCGCGTTGTCGCCTTCGCGCAGCGCCAGCATGGGACGCGGCAGTCGTGCGCCAGGCCAGAAGGCATAGACGGTGGCGATGGCCTCGTGCTGCAGGGCCTCGGCCCGGTTCTGCCAGGCGTGTGCGCCCGGTAAATCGCGCACCAGCCGGGCTGCCTCACCGGCCGGACAGGCGAGCAGCACGGCATCGAACACCTCGCTGCGGTCTTGGGCGTCCTGACTGACCTGCAGCTGCCAGCGCTGACCTTGCGGCCTGAGTGCCAAGACGCGAGCGCCCAGTTGTACGGCGTGCCCGCGCTGCTGCAGCCGCAGCAGCGCCACATCGGGCAGCAGCTTGCCCAGGTCGCAGGTGGGCAGCAGCAGGTCAGAACCGCCGGCGCCGGCGAACAGGGCGTCTTTCATCACCCTTAGGAAGACGGCGCCGCTGGCCCGCTGCATCGGTGTATTGAGGGCCGAGACGCACAGAGGAGCGATCAGGCCATCGATGACGGTCGGGCTCAGGCCCGCGCACAGTTGTGAAACCGTCGTCGACGCATCGCAGGCAAAGTCAGCCCCTTGCCAGCGACGGGCCCAGCGCAGCAGTGACAGCTTGTCGCCCAGGCTCCAGCCGCGTGCCCGCAGCACGCCCAGTCCCACGGCCACGCTTGCCGGTGCCCCCGGCCACACAGGGGGCGGCCAGTCGGGCAGGCACAGCCCCTGGCCGTCGGCAAACATCAGGGACAAAGGCATGCGCAGAAAGTGCGCTTGGGGATCGACGCCGAGCCTGCGCATCAGTGCCAGGCTGTGGCTGTAGGCGCCGATGAGCAGGTGCTGGCCGTTGTCGAGTTGGAGGCGCTCGCCGCGGTGTTGCACGCACAGAGCGCGGGCGCGGCCGCCGGGCTGGCGTGCGGCCTCGAACAGCACCACCTCGGCGCCACGCTCGGCGGCCTGCAGCGCAGCGGCGCAGCCCGCCCAGCCCGCACCGACAACGGCCACCCGCATCAGCAGACGCGGCCCAAAGCCTGTGTCTTCCAGGCCAGCCAGAATTTGCGCAGCGGCGTCAGGCTCACCCGTTGGTGCAGCACCTGATAGCCGTCGGCCTCGATCTCGCGCAGCAAGGTGCGGTAAATGCTGGCCATCATCAGGCCCGGTTTTTGTGCGCGCCAGTCGGCCTGAGGCAGCAAGTCCAGGGCTTGCTCGTAGGTGCGCAGTGCCCGCTCGGTCTGAAAGGCCATCAGGGCCCGGAAGCGGTCGGAGTACTGGCGGTTGAGGATTTCGTGGGCCTTGACGTCAAACTGCTGCAACTCGCTGACGGGCAGGTAGATGCGGCCGCGCAGCGCATCTTCGCCGACGTCGCGGATGATGTTGGTCAGCTGAAAGGCCAGGCCCAGTGTGTGCGCATAAGACGTCGTGCTCTCTTGCGTCTGGCCAAAGATGCGTGCGGCCACCTCGCCAACCACACCGGCCACCAGGTGGCAGTAGCGCATCAGGCCTGGCAGATCCAGGAAACGGCTTTGCTCCAGATCCATCTGGCAGCCATCGATGACGGCGTTGAGGTGCGCGGCCGTGATGCCGTAGACCGCGGTCCAGGGCATCAGTGCCTTGAGCACCGGGTGGCTTGGTTGGCCGCTGTAGGCTTGTGCCACCTCGCCGCGCCACCAAGACAGCTTGGCCTGCGCCACGCCCGGGTCGACGGTTTCGTCGACCACATCGTCGACTTCCCTGCAAAAGGCGTAAAAGGCTGTGATCGCCGCCCGGCGGTCCTTGGGCAGGAAGAGGAAGGCGTAATAAAAGCTGCTGCCTGAGGCGGCTGTTTTGCGCTGGACGTACTGCTCCGGGCTCATGCGGGCATTGTCGCTTCAATGCCGACCCGGTCCGACCCGCGCTCGGCCATGTCCCCGGGCGGTGCAAGGCAGGATGGGGCTTGACCTTGTTTTGTAACTAAGTTACAAACGAAGTTGTCGTTCGATCAATCGTCTTTTGGTTTTTAGGTTGTTGAGCTTTTTAATTTGGCGTCGACAACGCAGGTCCTGACCCTGTTGATTCGCCGGATAAGACTTTTCCTGAGTTACATCCTCATTTGTCATGACCCATGCCATGAACCCTGCTGCTGCCACCGGCGCGCCGGACATCGTGATCTTTGGCGGCGCAGGCGATCTGTCGTGCCGAAAGCTTCTGCCGGCCCTGTACATGGCCCATATGCACAGCCGTCTCGAGCCCGGTGCACGCATCATCGCTGTGGGTCGCCAGGCCTGGTCGCGCCAGCAGTACCTGGACTTCATCGATGCGCGCTCGCCGGCCTTCATCGAGCCGGCCGCGATGGACGCGTTGGCCTGGAGCGAGTTTCTGGCGCGCTTGGACTACATTGGCCTCGATGTCAGCGAAGCGGGCTCCTATGCGGCCCTGGCGCAGCGGCAGCTTTCGCCGGGGCTGCGCGTGTTTTACCTGGCCACTGCGCCCTCACTGTTCGCGCGCATCTGCGAGCACCTGGGATCGGCCGGCCTGATTCACGAGGGCAGCCGCGTCGTGCTCGAAAAGCCCCTGGGCACCGACCTGGCCTCTGCTCAGGCCATCAACACTGCGGTGGCGCGGCATTTTCGGGAAGAGCAGATTTACCGCATCGACCATTACCTGGGCAAGGAGACGGTGCAAAACCTGATGGTGCTGCGTTTTGGCAATGCGATCTTCGAGCCCTTGTGGCGCGCACCCTTCATCAAGAATGTGCAGATCACCGTGGCCGAGGCGGTCGGCGTGGGCAGCCGCGCCGGCTTCTACGACGGCGCCGGCGCTTTGCGCGACATGGTGCAAAACCATCTGCTGCAGCTGCTGTGCATCGTCGCCATGGAGCCGCCTGTCTCGCTCGAGGCTGACGATGTGCGCGATGAAAAGCTCAAGGTCCTGCGCTCGCTGCGCAAGATGGACCTGGCAGCCATCGGCCGCGACACGGTGCGTGGCCAGTATGGCGCAGGCGTTGCCGACGGCCAGTCGGCGCGGCCCTATTTGCAGGAGGAGGGCGTGCCAGCGGGCAGCCGCACCGAGACCTTTGTGGCCTTGCGCGCCCATATCGACAACGCACGCTGGGCCAACGTGCCGTTTTTTCTGCGCACGGGCAAGCGCATGGCCAAGCGCCAGTCGCAAATCGTCATTGAGTTTGCGGAGCAGCCGTTTTCAATTTTTGGCAGCAGCCCTCAGCATCGGCCCAACCGGCTCATCATCAGCTTGCAGCCCGAGGAGTCCATTCACCTGGGCCTGATGGTCAAGGAGCCGGGCTCGGGCATGAAGCTGCACCCGGTCGAGCTCGGGCTCGACCTGCAGTCGTCTTCGGACAAGCGGCGCGCCGAGGCCTACGAGCGCCTGCTCATTGACGTCATGAAGGGCCGGTTGACCCATTTCATGCGCCGCGATGAACTCGAGGCTGCCTGGCGCTGGGTGGAGCCGATTTTGCGTGGCTGGCAATCGCTCGAAGACAAGCCGCGCCTCTATGCAGCCGGCAGCTGGGGGCCGGCAGCGTCTTCGGCGCTCATGGCCCGAGAGAGTTCGAGCTGGTTCGAGGAGTCTTGATGCGCACTCAGCCCGAACCACAGTGGGGCCTGCCGGCTGGCCAGAGCGTGTCCTTTCAGACCGTCGCAGCCGATCAGGCTGCGCAGACCCTGGCCGCCGATGTGGCTGCTCGACTGCGCCAGGCCATTGCGGCGCGTGGCCGGGCCGTGCTGCACGTCTCAGGCGGGCAATCGCCGGTGGCGCTGTTTGAGGCGCTGCGCGGGCAGGCGCTGCCGTGGCAGCTCGTGGAGGTCAGTCTGGCCGATGAGCGCGTCGTACCAGCCGATCATCCTGACAGCAATGCCCGCCTGGTGCGCACGCACCTGCTGCAGGGGCCGGCCTCGTGCGCGCGCTTTTTGCCTCTGGTGCCACCTTCGCTGGCGCTGCCCGAGCCGCCCTTGGGGTTGCGGGCGGCGCAATCTGTCCCATTGCCGCAACTGGCCGATCAGGCCGATCTGGCCGGGCAGGCCTTGCGGGCGCAAGGGCCGGCCGATGTGCTGGTGCTGGGCATGGGCGCCGACGGTCACACCGCATCGATCTTTTCGGGCATGCCCAATTTGATGCAGGCGCTCGATCCCCAAGGTGCGTCCTTGTGCCTCCCGGTGGCGCGCGAGGGGCTGCCCGCTGGGGCCCCGCATGCGCGCATCACGCAGACGTTGGCCCATTTGCTGACGGCCCGGCACATCGTGCTGCCGGTGCACGGCAGCGACAAGCTACAGACCTTGCGCCAGGCCTGCCGAACCCGTGAGCTGCCGATTTCCCACGTTTTGCATCAAAGTCTGGCCCCGGTGGCCGTCTGGATCTCCTCATGAGCCGCTTGCACCCTCGCCTTGCCCAAGTGACCGCGCGCATCGAGGCGCGCAGCGCCCAAAGCCGCAGCACCTACCTGTCGGTGCTGCAGGCGGCAAACAGCAAGAAGGGCGGTCCGCAGCGCAGCGGTCTGGGCTGCGCCAACGCTGCCCATGCCTATGCGGCCATGCCGGCGGCCGACAAGCTCATGTTGCGGCAGGAGCGGGCACCCCATCTGGGGCTGATTACGGCCTACAACGACATGCTGTCGGCCCACCAGCCCTACGAGCACTATCCTGAACGCATCCGCGCCAGCGCCCGCAGCGCCGGTGCCACCGCGCAGGTTGCCGGCGGCGTGCCCGCCATGTGCGACGGCATCACCCAGGGCGAAGACGGCATGGAACTGTCGCTGTTTTCGCGCGACGTGATTGCTCTGGCCAGCGTGGTGGGTCTGTCGCACAACGTGTTTGATGCGGCGCTGTTTCTGGGGGTGTGCGACAAGATCGTCCCCGGCCTGCTGATGGGTGCGCTGCAGTTCGGCCATCTGCCTGCGGTGTTCATTCCAGCCGGTCCCATGACCTCGGGCCTGGCCAATGAGGCCAAGGCCAAGGTGCGCCAGCAGTACGCACAGGGGCTGATTGAGCGCCAGGCCCTGCTCGATGCCGAGCAAGCGGCCTACCACGGGCCGGGCACCTGCACGTTTTATGGCACTGCCAACTCCAACCAGATGCTCATGGAGATCATGGGCCTGCATCTACCTGGCTCGTCGTTTGTCAACCCAGGCACGCCCTTGCGGCAGGCGCTGACCGATGCCGCAGTGGCCCGGGCCGTGGCCTTGGCGCGTAGCCGCCAGGCTGCGCTGGGCCTGCAAATGGATGCGCGTGTTTTCGTCAACGGCATGGTCGGTCTGCTGGCCACCGGTGGGTCAACCAACCACACCCTCCACATGGTGGCCATGGCCCGCGCGGCCGGATGGCTCATCAGTTGGGACGACTTTGCCGATCTGTCGGCTTGCGTGCCGCTGTTGGCGCGCATCTATCCCAACGGAGCGGCCGATGTGAACCACTTCCATGCCGCAGGCGGGATGGGATTTTTGATCGCCCAGTTGCTCGCTGGCGGTCTTTTGCACGACGATGTGCAGACCGTTTGCGGCCAGGGCTTGGGCCCTTACACCCAGGAGCCTTGGCTCGACGGGGCGCAGCTGCGGTGGCGGCCTGCACCCGATCGCTCGGGCGACGAGCAGGTGCTGCGCCCCATTGATCGACCTTTCAGTGCGGACGGCGGATTGCGCCTGCTGCAAGGCAACCTTGGCCGCGCCGTGGTCAAGGTCTCGGCGATTGCGCCGGCCCACCGCCGCGTGCGTGCCCCGGCCCTGGTCTTTACCGATCAAAAGCAGCTCGAGCAGGCTTTTCGCGCTGGCCAGCTCGAACGCGACTTTGTGGCGGTGGTGCGCAACCAGGGACCGCGGGCCAACGGCATGCCCGAGCTGCACAAGCTCACCCCCATCCTGTCGCTTTTGCAGGACCAGGGCCATGCGGTGGCCCTGGTCACCGACGGCCGCATGTCGGGTGCCTCGGGCAAGGTGCCAGCAGCCATCCATGTGTGCCCCGAAGCGGCAAGCGGCGGTGCGATCGCCCGGGTTCGCGAGGGCGACTGGGTCACGCTCGATTGCGAGCAGCAGCAACTGTGGCTCGAAGTCGATGCCGCAGAGCTGGCTGGCCGCGCGCTTGAGGCGCCGGACTTGAGCGCCCATCAACGCGGCAGCGGCCGCGACCTGTTTGCGCTGTTTCGTCAGAATGTGGGTGACGCCGAGGCCGGCGCCAGCCCCTTGTTGTCCTTGTTTTGACCGCTTTGCCCAATTGATCCATGACCCTCGATTCGCCCAGCTTGCATCAACCCTCCTTCACCTCGCGCATCGTGCCGGTGATCGTGATCACCGACGTCATGCAGGCCGTGCCGCTGGCTCACGCCCTGTTGGCCGGCGGTGTGGACGTGATGGAGATCACCCTTCGGCACCCGGCGGGCCTGGCGGCCATTGAGGCCGTGGCGCGACAGGTGCCCCAGATGCAGGTGGGCGCCGGCACGGTCACCCGCGCGCGCGAAATGGCCCGGGCTCGGGACGCGGGCGCCCGCTTCGCCCTCTCGCCGGGCATGAGCGATGAGCTCGTGGAGGCCGCCGTGGACTGCGCGCTGCCCTTCATACCTGGTGTGATGACCCCTGGGGAGGTGTTGCGCGCCCGCGAGTACGGTTTTGGGCTGCTCAAGCTTTTCCCGGCCGAGCAAGCTGGTGGCGTGGGCATGCTCAAGGCCCTGGCCGGCCCGCTGCCCGAGATGCGGTTTTGCCCCACCGGTGGCGTCTCGCCGAGCAATCTGGCCCAGTACCTGCAACAGCCCAACGTGGCCATGGTCGGTGGCTCATGGCTCACGCCGGCGGCGGCGCTCGAGCAAGGCCGCTGGCA
>Ga0164292_10001870_pt1 | contig 17148 bp, 13 predicted proteins | sample GEODES117metaG_FD_111486 | JGI IMG/M metagenome (GOLD analysis project Ga0164292, IMG submission 111486) | Eutrophic lake water microbial communities from Lake Mendota, Wisconsin, USA - GEODES117 metaG | ecosystem: Environmental > Aquatic > Freshwater > Lake | place: USA: Lake Mendota...
CAGGAAAATGTAGAAGTAAAAGAAAGCTTTTTACAATTAATTAAACATTTCTTAGCAGACTTAACTCATTTTGATGGAAAGCTCTGGAAGACTTTGAAATTTTTATTATTTCAACCTGGTAAGCTCACTCAATTTTATATGGATGGTAAGCGAGCAGCTTATATCCATCCAATCAGAATGTATTTATTTATATCGGCAGTTTTTTTCTTATTCATATTTACAGGGAGTCCCTCTGAAAGAGAATTAGCTGAAAACAACAAAAAAGCATTTTCTCCATCTACGCCAGAAGTAAATGGGTCAAAAGATGTATTTAGTTTCAATTTAGGGGAAGATTCTTTACAATACACAACCATTAATGCATATGATTCTGCTCAACAAAAATTACCTGAATCAAAAAGAGATAATTGGTTAGAATCATCGATTGAGAAGAAGTCAATAGAGATCAATCAAAAATATGAGAATGACAAAGTAAAAATTGGCAAGGCATTATTAGATCAGTTTGAACACTATTTCTCCAGGATGTTGTACATCTCTTTACCCATTTTTGCATTATTTCTATGGGTCTTATACAGAAGAAATAAAAACCATTATTTTGTAGATCATTTAATATTTAGCATACATATTTATTGTTCATTTTTTATTTTCTTATTCTTTGTTAAGTTGATCAATATAATATCTGAATTGCTTTTTAAAAAGACATTCGACCTTGTGCTGCTGGTAACTCCAATGATTTTATTTTATTATTCATACAAGGCTTTACGAAATCATTATAATCAATCTAGGGCAAAGACATTGCTTAAATTTTTTATTCTAAATATCTTAACCATGTTATTAATGGTGGTTTTAATGACTGCATTTATTTTACTTTCTCTTTTCAATATTTAATATATGTCTCAAGAAAAATTAGCAAAATCCTTCCTTGACCTGGTAGAAATCATGGATACCTTAAGGGAGAAATGTCCTTGGGATAAAAAGCAAACCATTCAAAGTTTAAGAAGCAATACAATTGAAGAGTTGTATGAATTAGTGGATGCCATTGTAGAAGAAGATTGGCAAGGAATCAAGGAAGAGCTTGGAGATATTTTATTACATGTTTTATTTTATGCTAAAATTGGTACTGAGCAAGGTCATTTTACTTTACAAGACTCAATAGAAGGGATCTCAAAAAAACTAATACATAGGCATCCTCATATATACGGCGATGTGAAAGCAGATGACGAAGAGACGGTAAAGAAAAACTGGGAACAATTAAAATTACAAGAGGGTAAAAAATCTTTATTAGAGGGAGTGCCTAATAGTTTACCCTCCATGGTGAAGGCTTTTAGAATACAACAGAAAGTGAAACAAGTGGGTTTTGAATGGGAGAATAAAGAACAGGTATGGGATAAGGTAGAGGAAGAGATCAAAGAATTACAAGTAGAAATTGAAGCTAAGAACCAAGATAAAATGGAAGCTGAGTTTGGGGATGTTTTGTTTAGCTTAGTTAATTATGCTCGTTTTTTAAATATTGATCCAGAAACTGCATTAGAAAGAACCAATAAGAAATTCAAATATCGTTTTGAATTAATGGAATCCTATGCAAATGAAAACGGATTAGATTTAGCTAGTTTAAGTTTAGCAGAAAAAGACGCTATCTGGAATAAGATGAAAAATAAAAAGCCCTTACAATAATATAAGGGCTTTTTTATTCATTGAAAGCTTGGACGAATTACTCATTCAAGTTCAATATAAAAGCATAGTTGCCAAAGTAACCAGGATACACTCCAGCTATTTTAACTGAATTGCCTGTTACCTTTTTCAGAGCTTCATAAAATTCTTCTACAGTATTTACTGGCATGTCATTTACTTGTGTAATCACAAATCCTTTTTCAATTCTACTCTTGCCAATAATACCATCGCCTAATTCTTTAATAATCACACCACCTTCTAAATCATTCTTCTCTGCAGTGGCTTTATCTAAGGTTTCTAATTTGCCACCTAATTTTGTGCCTAACTTACTTGATGCAGCCATGTCCGTGGTGCCTAATTTACCTTTTAAGACAACATCCAGAATCAAATCTTTTCCTCCACGCTTAACTACTACATTGATTTTATCGCTCGGTTTATATTTAGCTACCTGTTCTTGTAACTCTCCAGAAGACTTGATATTCACTCCATTGAATTTAACTAGTATATCACCTTTCTTAATTCCTGCAGCTTTTGCAGCGCCACCTTCTAATACATCTGTAATAATAATTCCGTCGCCTTCCTTGTATTTTACATTTAGCTCATCAGTTAATTTTTTCAATTCTTCTTCTGCAATACCATCTTTTGGATAACTAATACCTAAGTAAGCTCTTTGTACTGTTCCAAATTTTACAATATCTGTCACCACTTTTTTTACAATGTTCACTGGAATAGCATAAGAATAACCAGCATAAGTACCTGTAGGAGACATGATCGCTGAATTAATACCAATCAATTCGCCATTGGTATTTACTAGAGCTCCACCACTATTACCTTGGTTCACTGCAGCATCTGTTTGAATAAATGATTCAATAGGTTTATCACTTTGTCTTGAATTGATATCTATGTTTCTATTCTTAGCACTGATAATACCTGCAGTAATCGTTACATCTAATGATAAAGGGTATCCAATCGCCAATACCCATTGTCCTAATTTTAAATCATCACTATTGCCATAAACCAAATAAGGTAAAGAAGCAGCATCTATTTTAATTACTGCTAAATCACTACTTGGGTCTGTTCCAATAACTTTTGCTTTGTAAGTTTTTTTATTGGTCAAAGTAACACTAATGTCATCTGCGTCTTTTACCACATGGTTATTGGTTACAATGTATCCGTCTCCAGTAATCAAAACCCCACTTCCACTCGCTCTTTGCTCAGGTATAATTCTTGGTCCACCAAATGCATCACCAAACATATCATCTCCAAAGAAATCAAAGAACGGATTTCTTTGTCTTGGTTGACTACCTTGTTCTACACGCTTTGCGTTGGTTTTTGTTTTAATATGTACTACAGCAGGAGAGGCAGCACTCGCTGCTGGTGTAAAATCTACCGTAGCTGATGGTGCAGTTCCATTCATGAAGCTTGCATAATTTGCAGGAAGTCTTCCGTCTGAATAAAAAGAGTCAGTAGACTTCATCCACTTGCTATACCCCCAAATACTTGCCAAAGTGGTCATTGCACTGATACCAATAATGGTTAATACATTTTTTACATTTAAGTTCATATCTAAAAATGATTGGTTTATGATTTAATTTTCAAATTTTATGCCATTGATGCCTCAAAAGTACAAAGCTGAAACCTTGTCACCAATAGATGACATTTTGTTTAACAAAATATTTACGAAAAAGTTCGTTTATGGACTAGTTTAAGCTTGCAAGGAAGGCTAAAGTATCCACTCCGTCGGCGTATTGGGATAGTTTAGGGGATTGTAAGCTTCCAAATTCCAAACCAGCTTTGCCCACCACACATTGAATTGCTTCCTTATTTACAGTAGGCATTTTACCGGGTTCATAAAATTGATAATGCACCTGAGAAATGGCAGCAAATGGGGAGGGGTTTTCGCTTAATAAGATAGAACCAGTATTCATGTAAAATTGTCGGGTCATCATTAATAAGGCCAACTGATAATCATAATTATGTTTGTACTTATGGTTCTCTAAAAGAAAATCATATTTTTTTAATGCATCTAATAGGGGTTCAAAAGTATATCCTGTTGGAACCCATAATTGCGTTACGTTTCTACAACCCATTCCAAAATACAACATCATATCATTGGCTAAAAGCCCTAATTTTTCTGCACTTTCATCTCCTTCTAAAATGGCGATACTGGTTTTGTTTTTTCGAATGATATGCGGAAATTTACCAAAATAATATTCAAAATACTGACTGGTATTATTACTACCTGTTGCAATATAAGCATCACAGTTTTTTAATTGGTCCTGAATGATAATTTGATCCTTCCATAAAGGGTCAATTGTTTGTAAAGAATGAATGATATATTCCATTAAGACTTTATCTTTTGAAGATAATTTTACCACTGCAATATGTCCAGCCATTAAAGTACTGAGTAAATCATGAAAACCCACCATAGGAATATTGCCCGCCATTACAATGCCTATTTTCTTATGGGTAAATGTTTTTGACATATTCGGGTACATGGCTACCCATTCTTTTAATGCAGTTTCTTGTAAGAATTGTTGACAGATTTGATCCAAAGAAGCATCTATAAATGATGTAAGAAACCAGGCATTCTCTGTCTGTGCTCTTTGTTTAATTTCCTCTAAAGCTGGGTTATTTTTATTCATCAATTGTTGGCCTAATGTCACAAAACCAGCGATCCTTGCTTGAATTTCCATGTTTTTGTTTATCTTTATTTCACGAAAGTACGTTACTAATTTTTAAATTTTTTTTATGGCACTTAAAATAACAGATGAATGTATTAATTGTGGAGCTTGTGAACCAGAATGTCCCAATAATGCAATTTATGAAGGTGGTGTAGAATGGGCGATGGCAGATGGCACCACAGTAAAAGGATCTTTTACTTTAATGGATGGATCATCGGTGGATGCAGGTCATAGAAATACGCCTATTGCTGCAGATACTTATTACATCACAGCCAATAAGTGTACAGAATGTCAAGGTTTCCATGAAGAGCCACAATGTGCGGCAGTTTGTCCGGTAGATTGTTGTGTGAATGATGAATTATATCAAGAAACCATTGATCAGCTTTTAGCTAAAAAAGAAAAGTTACATTTGTAATAATCGAATAAAAAAAGGGAATTTGATTCCCTTTTTTTATTTTTAACTATTGTTCAATATAGAATAGAGATTCATGAAAAAGAAAGTTGCATTGGTTACTGGTGGTTTGAGTTCTGAAGCGCAAATAAGTTATAAAAGTGCTAAGACGGTAATGAACGCTTTGGATAAAAATATCTATGATGTTTATTTAATTGATATTCATCCAACTGGTTGGTGGTATGAAAATACTGCCGGAGAAGAAGTGGCAGTGGATAAAGCAGATTTTAGTATTGTGGAATCGGGCCAGAAAATTAATTTTGATGTTGCATTAATGTGCATTCATGGAACTCCAGGTGAGGATGGGAAAATGCAAGGTTATTTTGATTTAATTGGTTTGCCTTATACAAGTTGTGATACCTCTACTTCTGCATTAACTTTTAATAAAAGATATACAGTTGCTGTTGCAGGTTTTGGTGGAGTGGGTGTAGCTAAATCACTTCATTTGTTTATAGAATCGCCCATCTCTCCAGAAGATATTTTAGCACAATTAAGTTTACCTGTTTTTGTAAAGCCTAATAATGGTGGTAGTAGCTTAGGTATTAGTAAAGTGAATACAGCGTCTGAACTTGCTCCAGCTTTAGAAAAGGCTTTTAAAGAAGATACACAAGTATTAGTGGAAGAGTTTATTTGTGGAAGAGAGTTTACGATTGGTGTATTTAAATCAAAAGGGGTTACTACAGTGCTCCCCATAACGGAGATTATTACTGAAAATGAATTTTTTGATTTTGAAGCTAAGTATCAAGGAAAGAGTAAAGAGATTACGCCTGCTCAAATTTCTGATACCATGTTTGCAGATTTAACTTCTGCAGCAAAAAAAGTATATGCAACATTAAATTGCAGAGGTGTGGTAAGAATAGATTTTATCTATGACGAAAAACAATCCAAAGCTTTTATGTTGGAAGTGAATACGGTGCCTGGTCAAAGCGAGGCAAGTGTTATTCCGCAACAAGTAAGATCATTAGGATGGACATTGACTGATTTTTATGGAACAATTATTGAGGATACATTAGCTGCTAAATAATAAAACAAAGTACATTGGAAGCCATTGATAAATTATTGAAAAAGCCATTATGGGTGAATATCTTAACAGGTATTGGTGCTTTATTGGTTTTACTCATTCTATTTTTCTTTTCTCTAGGTTGGATTACAGGGAATGGTCAAACAGAGAAAGTTCCAGCTGTTGTTGGATTAGATGCAGCCGCTGCATCAAAAAATTTAACAGCCTTAGGTTTTGATGTAGTCTTGCAAGATTCTATTTATGTAGACACTTTAGCAAGAAATTCTGTTTTAAGACAAACGCCAGATGCAGATGAGATTGTAAAAAAAGGAAGAACGGTTTATTTAACTATAAATAGAACCGTAGCACCTCAGGTGGATATGCCTAACTTGATTGGCTTTTCTTTGAAGAGTGCTGAAACTTATTTAAAAGTACTAGGTTTAAGAATGGGTACGATTAGTTTAGTGCCTGATAGAAACAAGAATGTCATACTAGACCAATTAGTTGGAGGTAGTCCAATTGCACCTGGAGCAAAAATTGCTTCTGGTACCTTGGTAAATTTTTTAGTGGGAGATGGTGGAGCCGCTGTAGGTTTTGAAGTGCCAGACTTGGTTGGATTGACAGTGAATATGGCAAAAAATAAATTAGCATCGATGGGCTTATTGATTGGTCTTATCAGCTCAACATCAGCCATTACTGATACTGCTAATGCATTTATTGTTCAGCAAAGTCCAAGTCCATTTACCGGGCAATTAGATTCTTTAGGAATGCCTATGAAAAATTTAACCATGCAAGGTGGTTCAATTGATATCATTGTTGATAAAGTAGCTCCTATAATTTCAAAAGATTCAATCAAATAAAAATTTCAAATAAAGAAGTATGAAAACTATTTCAGTAGAAGCTTTAAAAGCAAAAATGGATGCTGGTGAAAAAATTAATTTAGTAGATGTTCGTGAACCACATGAACATGAGGCATATAATATTGGAGGAATTCTATTACCATTAGGAAAGGTACAAGGTTTAGAGACCGATGACATTGATCATTTGAAAAACGAAACCGTTTATGTTTATTGCAGAAGTGGCAATAGAAGTGGTCAAGCATGTTTAATGCTAGAGCCATATGGGTTTAAAGATATCATCAATGTAAGTGGTGGAATGTTAGCTTGGCAAGAAAAATTCCCTGGCTAATTGTTTTAATATTTATTTCAGGTCAAATTTTAAACTTAGCCAATAATTTCTGCCGGCCATTGGGTAAAAATTATTTGAAGTGATTGTCTGTTGATTATAGATATAGCTGAAAGTGTATCCATTTGGCTCATATTTTACATCAAAAATATTATTGATGTAACCTTGTAGGAGGATTGAAAATCTTTTTTTATCTACAATTTTCCAATGTGCATTAATATCATTTAGAAAAAAGTCATCTAACTTTCTAGCATTATTTTGGGTATTATCTAAGAATTGTTCAGAAACATATTTGGTGGTCCAATAAAAATCAAATTGATCTGTTGGCTTCCAATGAAATGTTCTATTGGTAATTAATGAGGGAGAAAATGCAATATCAGTATTGTAATGCTGAATAGCTACTTGATTGAATTGATCATAGTCGTCAATGTACTCTGTGAACTCTTTAATTTTATTTCTACTAAGTGTAACAGAATAACTTGTACTATATTTTTTATTAAGTGAATATTTTAATTGCAATTCAATTCCAGCTCTGTAGCTATTTGGCACATTGGTTCTTGTATATGCACCAACATCATTTATTTTGCCAGTCAAAACCAACTGGTCTCTATAATACATGTAATAGAAATTTGCATTTAACAAGAATTTATTCTTTTTAAACTCCACTCCAGATTCCCAATCAATTAACTGTTCTTTTTTGGGTTGTTCTGTTTGGCTAGCTTCGAAATCGTCTCTGTTGGGCTCTTTATTAGCAATTGCAATACTTGAAAAGTAAAACATATTCTTTTGCTGATAAGTTATACCAGCTTTTGGATTAAAGAAAGTGAAGCTCCTTTGAATGTTTAAATCAGTGTTTTTTGTAAAACCATTCATTGTGTGCTGTACATTTCTTACTTGCAGATCTATAAAACTTTTTGCTTTACTATTTAATTTTCTATCCCACTTTGCGTACAGATTATTTTCTGATTTTACAGCATCATTGTCATAGTACTTAAAATTCTTGGGAGCTAAATCATTGCTCAAATAGGGGAGTGTTCCAAAATGTAAACCATCATACTTGCTCCATCCACCCCCAAAGGTCAATTCGTTAAAATTGTCTTGATAAGTGATTGCCGCAATTTGACCATAAAAATCATTATCAAGCCATCTTCTTCTTACTAGATCTGATGGAACATTAGGTTTATTTGAAACATCAATATTGTAATCATTGAAATCAACCCCTGCCTTATATTCTTCATAATAACCTCTTCCTTTAGTATAAAATAGGGCGGTATTCCATTTCCATTGTTGATTGATTTGCTTATTGTAAAATAATTGATAATGATTTTGGAAATAATTATCAATTTGATTTTCGTATGGTGCGTCTGCTTTTTCTGTACCGGCAGGGTTAAAAGTTCTATTGGTGTTCAATAATTCTTCCGGTACGCCATACCATGCTTGATATGTTTTTTCTTTTCCACTAAACACATTCAATCTTAATGAAGAATTGTCTCCCCAATAAGTTGTACTTACATAAAAACTTTTTAAGTCACTTTTTGCTCTATCAATATAACCATCACTTTTAATTTGACTGATTCTGCCATCCACTGTAAATCGATTGTTGACCAAGCCAGATCCAAAAGTGAAGTTATTTTTGAAAGTATTGAATGACCCAACACTATTTTGACTGGATAGGTATGCAGTAGGTCTATAATCATTGGTCATTAAATTCACACTTGCTCCAAATGCACCTGCACCATTAGTACTTGTACCAACACCTCTTTGAATTTGTATACTATTAACACTTGAGGTAAAATCTGGGATATTCACAAAGAAGGTTCCCATGCTTTCTGCATCATTGTATGGAATACCGTTTAATGTAAAGTTGATTCTTGTGGCATCAGTTCCTCTAATTCTTATTCCAGTATATCCAACGCCATTTCCTGCATCTGAATTGACAACAACAGAAGGCGTATTATCTAATATAAAAGGGAGGTCTTGTCCCACATTTCTTACAGCAATGGTAGATTTATCTAGGTTGCTCTTTGCAAATGGACTGTTATTGGCTACTCTTACGGATTTTACTTCCAAAGGAGGAAGGTTTCTAATACTATCAGTAATTGATGTAGGTTTCGTTTTAGTTTTGGTTTGACTTGTTGTTTGCTGTGCTTGTACTACTATAAACAATTGCAAAAAAATCGCTGTTGCCAATAATTTATTCATTACTTCAATTTTTTAAATTAGTATGTTGGAACAGGGAAAACGAGCTATGAGAAGGGCACAAATGGTGCCGTACCTTCCCTTCGCAGGAATTACCCTGTTCAGGTTCAACGGGTTTTATCTCAGCTTTTTATAGCACCCCGAGGACGGCGCAAAAATAAATAGATTTTCTGGTATGTACAACTGTAACTTTATGCTACCATTTTCGTTTTAAGAAATAAATAACTCTTATGAAAAAAATACTTTGCTTTCTTTTCTTAGCCCTTAGCTTCCATGCAATGGCTCAAAAATCAGGATTGATCTATGATGCGCATGCACAAAAAAGGTCTGTGGGATCATTTAATGCCATTAAAGTTTCTAGTGCTATCAATTTGTACTTAACGCAGTCTAATGTAGATGAAGTGGCTGTAAGTGCCTCTGATGATGAAATAAGAGATCAAATTGTCACTGAAGTGGTTGGTGGTACTTTGATTATTAGATTGGGAGATTCTGGCAATTGGTTTTCTTGGAAGAAATGGGGTAATTACCAAACAAAGGCATACGTAAGTATTAAAGATATCAATGCGCTTTCTGCATCAGGTGCAGTAAATGTTCATGTTGTGGGTACCATCGAGTCTCCTAAAATGAGAATTAAAATGACAGGGGCAAGTGATTTAAAAAATGCCCAGTTCAATATTGGAACTTTATTGATGGAGGTTTCAGGTGCATCTACCTTTAAAGCGAATACACAATCTACTAATGTAACCATTGATTGTTCAGGTGCAAGTAGTGTTGAATTGAATGGTTCAGCGGATGATTTGGCAGTAGAATGTTCAGGAGCAAGTAATGCTAAATTGGGAAATTTAAAAGTAAAAGGTGTAGTGGTGCAATCTTCAGGTGCAAGTGATGTTTCTGTGCATGCTTCACAATTATTGAAATTATCTGCATCTGGGGCAAGTACAATTCGATACTCGGGAGATGCAAAGATTTCAGAGACACATTCTTCTGGGGCTTCATCAATTAAGCGTAGAAATGACTGATTGTAAAGGTTTTTGGCATTATTTGTTAAAAAAGTATTAAATTAAAACCGTCAAAAACCAAAACCAACAATCATGTCAAAAAACATTGAAACAAACAAGCTTTTTGTTGCCAGCTGTTTGGCACTTTTAGTGACTTCTCTTTCTTTTGGAATTAGAGCAGGTGTTCTTAGTCAACAGGGAATTGATTTTAATTTAGATTCTGCACAATTAGGTACGATTGCAGCAACTGCTTTTTGGGGATTTCCATTAGCGATTCTTGTAGGTGGTACCATTGTGGATATTATTGGAATGAAAAGATTGCTTGTACTAGCATTTCTATTCCATTTTGCCGGAATTGCATTAACAATTTTTGCTACTGGATATTGGACATTGTTTGTGTCTACTTTATGTGTGGGTATAGCAAATGGATTAGTAGAAGCTTCTTGTAATCCATTGGTAACTTCATTGTATCCAGAAAATAAGACCACAAAACTAAATCACTTCCACTTATGGTTCCCTGGTGGAATTGTAATTGGCACTTTAGTGGTGTACTTATTCAATAAGATTGGATTAGGTATGCATTATCAAGTGGGTATAATGTTAATCCCAACGATTTTGTATGGGTATTTATTTTCTAAATTGGATTTCCCTCTAACAGAGCGTGTTTCAAGTGGTGTTTCATCTTCTACGATGTATAAATCATTATTGAATCCATTATTTATATTCATGTTCATTTGTATGTTTGGTACAGCCATTACAGAATTGTTTACCGGACAATGGATAGATGTATTATTAAAGAATGTAAGTGAAAATGCCATTCTTTTGCTAACTATTGAAACGGGAATCATGGTTTTAGGAAGAGGCTTAGCTGAACCTGTGGTACACAAATTGTCTCCTCAAGGAGTATTGTTAATCTCAAGCATTTTAGCAGCAGCCGGTTTATACATATTAGGACATAGCTCTGGAAATATGTTATTTTTAGGTGCCATTGTATTTGGAATAGGTGTTTGCTATTTCTGGCCAACAATGTTAGGATTTGTCTCTGAGAACTTACCAGAAACGGGTGCTGTAGGAATTAATTTGATGGGCGGGGCGGGTATGTTTGCTGTATCTATTTACATGATCTTTATGAGTGATTTTTATGATAAATTGGTGGCTGCGAAAATACCAGCTGGAACTACTGCAGAAAATTTAGCTGCTGTAACCAATGAGGCTAAGAAATTAGCTGGTCCTGAAATCATTAATGCTACTTTGACCATTCCGGTTATCTTAATTCTGGCTTTTGGTGGCTTATTTGTTTACATGAGAAATAGAAAAGCTGCAGCATAATTTAATTATTTTGTTTTTTAAATACACAAATATTTATTTTTAATAATATATAATATTTAAATTTCTTATTGTTTAAATATTTATTTACTATACTGGCAATTACTTTAACACAAATCATGCTAATTATTTCCTCAATAAAGTTTAAAAATAATCAAACATTATTTATCTTCACCGTTCTATTAATTGTAAAAAAATTAAAACGATAACTACAATGAAACAATTTATTTTGATGTTTTCATTTTTGTTTTTAACTGTAACAACATTTGCGCAGACAAAAGTGGTTACTGGTAAAGTAACAGATGAAAACGGTGTTCCTGTTTCCAATGTGACTGTATTTGTTAAAAATACAAATATGGGCACAACAACAAAGGCAGATGGCACATTTTCTATCGCATTGACGCAATCAGCAAAACAAATTTCATTCTCTGCAGTCGAATACAAAACTGTTAGTTTCGCTGTTCCTTCAAACAATGTATTAAATGTTACTCTTGCTGCACAGGAAAACAATTTGACTGATGTGGTTGTAGTGGCTTATGGTACCACAAAGAAAAGTAATTTTACAGGAAGCGCAGCTACAATTACTGCTAAGGAATTCCAAAACAGACCTTTAACCAATGTTGCTAATGCATTGATAGGTGCTGCCCCTGGTATTGCAACTACAAGTTCAAATGGTCAACCAGGATCATCTCCAGCAATTCGTATTAGAGGTTTTGGATCCATTTCAGCTTCTAATGATCCATTATATATTGTGGATGGAGTTCCTTTTACTTCTAGTATCAATAATTTAAACATGGATGATGTAGAGAGTTTATCTGTTTTGAAAGATGCTGCTACAACTTCCTTGTATGGTTCTCGTGCAGCCAATGGTGTTGTAATGATTACTACTAAGAAAGGTAAAGTGGGAAGAAATAATGTTACATTCAAATACAATTCAAGTATCAATTCTAGAGCTATCCCAGATTATGATAGAGTAGATGCTTCCAATTATTATCCATTAATGTGGGAGTCATACAGAAACTCATTAGTTTATAGAACTTCAAATCCATTGACTCGCGTCAATGCAAGTAATATTGCATCAGGGTTGGTTACAGGTCAAAACGGTATTGTTGATTTATTAGGATACAATCCTTATAATCTTCCTAAAAATGCTGTAATGAATCCAGATGGAACATTAAATGCTAATGCTGTAATGATTTACAGAAAAGAAGATTTAAACTGGTTTAATCCAATTACAAGAAATGGTATAAGAAATGATTATAGTTTAAATTTTAGCGGTGGAGCGGATAAGTCTGATTATTTTGTTTCTTTCAACTACCTTAAAGAAGATGGATATATAAAAAGATCAAATTTTGAAAGATTTAGTTTAAGAGCAAATGTTAATTCACAATTAAAATCTTGGCTTAAAACTGGTGCGAATGTGAATTTTGCAAAAAGTGGAGGATTGTTTGCATCTACTGATGGTAGCAACTCTATTGTAAATCCATTCTTCTTTGCAGCAAGAATGGGTCCAATCTTCCCAGTTTACATGTATGACCCAGCAAATCCGGGCTCATATTTACTTGATGCAAATGGTAAAAGACAATATGATTATGGAAACAGTACTGGCTTCACAAGACCTGCAGGTGCATATGGTGGCCGTCATACAATCGCTGAAAATGAATTCAGTAATGAAGGTTTTAATCGTAATGTATTTAATGGTCGTACTTATGCAGAAATCAAATTATATGAAGGGTTGAAATTCACTACAAATTTCGCTGCTGATATTCAAAACCGTATGGATTTGACTTATCAAAACAAGATTATTGGTGATGGTGCACCTGCTGGTAGATCAACCAAATCAAGCGAACTTCTAACCAACTATACTTTCAACCAATTATTAACTTACAATAAAAAAGTAAGTAATCATAATTTTGATGTATTGTTAGGTCATGAAAATTATAGTAACAATCTAGATTACTTATACGGAACAAGACAAGGTCAGGTAGTGGATGGTAATTTTGAGTTAGTAAATTTTACTACTACTACAGACTTAGGATCATATCAAGATAACCACAGAATTGAGAGTTATTTTGGTAACTTGAAATATGACTATAATTCAAAATACTTTTTTACATTGGGCGGTAGAACAGATGGCAATAGTCGCTTTGGATCCAATGTAAGATGGGGTCAATTCTGGAGTACCAGTGCTGCATGGGTTATTAGTAACGAGAAGTTTATGCAAAAGTTAAAATTTGTTGACTTCCTTAAACTAAGATCTTCATATGGTACAACTGGTAATGATGCAGGCATTAGTTACTATGCTTCACAAACTTTATATACAATTGGACGTAATAATGGATTAAATCCAGGTATTTTACAATCAACAAGTTTAGGAAACGATTCATTGACCTGGGAAGCTAACGGTCAATTTGATATTGGATTAGATTTTAATTTATTCAATAATCGAATCAATGGTTCGGTAGAATATTTCCATAGACAAACCAATAATTTGTTATTTAGTGTTCCATTACCATTATCTAGTGGTTTTAGTTCAATTAATAAAAATGTTGGAGCAATGTTTAACAGAGGTTTTGAGCTAGATTTAAATGTTGAAATAATTAGATCTCAAGATTTTTCTTGGAAAGTGGGTTTAAACGCAACTACATTTAAAAATCAAATAACAAGAATGCCACAAAAAGAAATTATTAGTGGTACAAAGAAATTAATGGTTGGAAAATCTATCAATGATTATTGGTTAAGACAATGGTATGGTGTAGATCCTAATGATGGTTCTGCATTATATGTTGCAGATCCTGCAACGATCACTGCAGCTACTTTAAGAATTGCACCAAATGGTGACTCAGTTACAACTGATCCAAATAGAGCTAAATATGATTACAGCGGTAGTGCTATTCCAGATGTTTATGGTGCTATCAATACTTCTGTTAGATACAAAAAATACACATTAAGTGTACTTGCAAACTGGCAAATAGGTGGTCTGACATATGACGATACTTATGCTGCATACATGCATGCGGGTACATATGGTGCTTCTTTACATACTGATATGTTAAAAAGATGGAAAAATCCAGGAGATATCACTAATGTTCCAAGAATGGATAATGCACAAACATCTTTTTTTGGAGCAACTAGTTCACGTTTTTTAACAAACTCTTCATTCTTGAATATTCAGAATGTTACTTTGTCATATGACCACACATTTGCCTCTAAGAAACCATTCAATAGCGCAAGGATTTATATATCAGCTGAAAATTTAAGAATGTTTACAAACAGATCAGGGATGAATCCATCACAATCTTTCTCTGGTGTAACTTCAATTGGTTACTTACCTGCAACTGTTTTAAACTTTGGAGTTAACGTTAATTTATAAAAATTTTTAAATAAAACAAGATGAAATATAAATTTCAAACCTCATTGTTGCTAGCCATACTTTTTTTTAGTGCTTGTAAAAAAGAATTTCTAGAAACAAAGCCAACAACCAGTGTAGACGCTGGTTCGGCAATTACAACTGTTGAAAATGCCAAAGCATCATTAAATGGCATTCATAGATCTATGTTCATGCGATATTTTGACCAAGGTACTTTTGGTCAAGGTACAATCATGTTAAATGCGGATGTGCTAGGGGAAGATTATGTATTTAGTGGACAATCTAATGGATGGTTTTTAACTGCATATAGATGGATTGATCATCGAAATGTAAATGGAGGAACTTCTTTCCCGTATACCTTCTATTTTAGAATTATTTCTAATGCAAATGTCATTATTAATGGGATTGAAAAAACGGAAGGTTTACCTGCTGATAAAAACAACATACTTGGACAAGCTTTAACTTATCGAGCTTTTGCTTACTTTAATTTAGTCCAACTTTACGGAAAACGTTTCGTTAAAGGTGCAGCCAACGACAATTTAGGTGTTCCTTTGGTATTATCAAATACTACTGAGCCACAAGCACGTGCTACTGTTGCCGAAGTTTATGCTCAAGTAAACAAGGATTTAGCTGCTGCTGCCAATGTTTTAACCAATACAAGACCTGATAAATCAAATTTAAATTTAAGTGTGGTTTTAGGCTTACAAGCTCGTGTAGCTTTAACTCAACAAGATTGGGCAACTGCTGCAACTAAAGCTGCTGCTGCAAGAGCCGGCTATACTTTAATGTCTACTGCTGCTCAATTTGCAGATGGTTCTTCAACTTGGACCAATCCTGAATGGATGTGGGGAAGTAGTCAGATTGATGATCAAACTGAATATTTTACAGCATATTTAGCATACATCAGTTATAACTTCAATTCAACCAATATTCGTACTAATCCAAAGTTAATTAGTAGAAGTCTTTACAATACCATGGCTACAAATGATTTAAGAAGAGCACTTTGGGTGGTTACACCAACTGCTGCTAATTCAATTACACCTCCAGGTGGATCTAGAGTAGCATACATGAACCAAAAATTCAAAGCAAAAAGTGATGCTAACTCAGTTGGGGATATCCCTTATATGAGAGCTGCTGAAATGTTTTTAATCGAAGCAGAAGCATTAGCTCGAAATAACAATGAGAGTGGATCAAAAACCGTCTTCACTACATTTATGAAAACACGCGTACCAACTTACACAACTTCAACTAGTACTGGGGATGCTTATATTACAGAAATCATGGATAGTCGACGTGTTGAGTTGTGGGGTGAAGGATTCCGCTTTTTTGATTTGAAGAGACTAAATTTATCATTGAATAGAAATGGTTCAAATCATAATACTGCATTAGCTGTAGCGATGACTGTTCCTGCTGGAGATAATACTTGGCAATGGTTAATTCCTCAAGCTGAAATAAATGCGAATCCTTTGATCAAACAAAATGATTAATATTCAAAAAATTAGTTTAGTTTAAATTAGAATATTTAAAAAACGAGGCAAGTTTTACTTGCTTCGTTTTTTTTGTCTTAGTTTTTCATTTTAATGGCATTTTAAACCATACATAATAGACTTTTACCTTTCTGTCCTAATTACAGTTTCTTGCATTTAAACTTGTTTTAGAAGGATTATTGGCCTATCTTTGCCCTCCAAACATCGCGAGGTAGAGCAGCGGTAGCTCGTCGGGCTCATAACCCGAAGGTCGGAGGTTCGATCCCTTCCCTCGCAACTAAAGTAACCCGCTCCCGATTCCTATCGAGAGCGGATTTTTTTTCTAGTACCTTTGCATCAATAATGAGCACAAATGAAAGTCGGGTTTGTAAACATATTTGGGAAACCTAATGCCGGTAAAAGTACTTTACTGAACGCCTTAATGGGCGAGAAAATGGCTATTGTTTCTTCCAAAGTACAGACTACAAGACATAGAATTAAGGCCTTTTTAAACAAGGAAGACGAGTATCAAGTCATCTTTTCTGATACTCCCGGAATCATCGACCCAAAATACAAGCTTCACGAGAAAATGATGGGAGCGGTTAAGTCCGCATTGGAAGATGCAGATTTGGGCTTATTGATGGTGGATATAAGGGACAACCTGGAGGAAGTGGATACAATATTTAGCGGGTTAAAATTAAAAGTACCTTGTATAGTGGTGTTAAATAAGTCGGATTTGGCCACAGCGCAGCAGGTAAAAGAAGCCAATGCCTTTTTTAAAGAAAAGAAATACTGCAGTAG
>Ga0164292_10001871_pt1 | contig 17141 bp, 8 predicted proteins | sample GEODES117metaG_FD_111486 | JGI IMG/M metagenome (GOLD analysis project Ga0164292, IMG submission 111486) | Eutrophic lake water microbial communities from Lake Mendota, Wisconsin, USA - GEODES117 metaG | ecosystem: Environmental > Aquatic > Freshwater > Lake | place: USA: Lake Mendota, Wisconsin...
AAGCTAATAAACTTTACGGTTATTTTTTTATATGGAAAATCAAGCAAGAGACTACGGTCAAGAAAATTTTACACTACCACACGACGTGGTTCAACTACCTTCACAAGGAGTATTTTACAAGAATAAAAAGAAGGCTATTAAAGTTGGTTATCTTACCGCATCAGATGAAAATATTTTGATGGGTGGGGCGAATGACTTAACTATGGCTTTGTTAAGAGCTAAAATATATGAACCAGACATTAAAGTTGAAGACTTAATCGAAGGTGATGTTGAGGCGATTCTTATCTTTTTAAGAAATACTGCATTTGGTCCTGAAATGACTATCAATGTTACTGACCCTGTAACTAGAAAACAATTTCAAACCACTGTTATGTTGGACGAATTGTCAATTATTAGTAATCAAAAACCAAATGAAGATGGTACATTTACTGTAATGTTACCAAAATCACAATCGACTATTAAGATTAAACCATTATCTTACGGTGAGATTCAAGACATCAGCCGTATGGCTTCGACATATCCACAAGGTAGAGTTGTACCAAAAGTTACGTGGAGAATGGAAAGAGAAATATTAGAAGTGGATGGTTCAAGAGACAGAGCACAAATTGCTAAGTTTATTGAGTCGATGCCAATTGCTGATTCAAAGTTCATTAGAAACTTCATGAATGAAAATGAACCAAGATTAGACATGAACAAAACAATTATGACCCCGTCAGGAGAAAAACTAACAGTGAATGTTGGTTTTGGGGTCGACTTTTTTCGCCCTTTCTTCTGAGTATAGGAAAAGTCAAATCGACGAATTTTATTATTTAACAACATTGTTAAAGGTTTCCTATCAAGATTTTGAAAGGATGCCAATATTTGTTAGAAAATATCTACTTAATAAATGGATAGAAGATAATCAGAAGGACTAAAAAAATTAGTCCTTCTTCTATTTATATAGAAACCAAACTTAGATGCCGTCAAAACAAGAAATAGATGAATTAAAAAAGAGTGTTGAAAGTCTTGCATCGCCTTTAGAGGCTGCGGCCAAGGCTATGGATAACATGTTTGATTTATCCGAAAAACTGAACGCAGCGTTTTTAATGGGCAGAACCCGAATGGACGAATTGGGGGATGCCATTTCAAGGTCTGCTGCAGGAGTAATTCGTTTAGGTGGTGATGCTGCATCTGCGGCGGCCACAATGGAGGGGATTGCGGAAGGGTCAAAAAGAAATGTAATTGCGACCGAAGAACAAGTTTCGAAATTATATGCGGCAAACAAAATATTAGGTACTGATGTAGGTACATTAGTTACCAAATTTGCTGAGGTAGGTATTGAAACATCTCAAATAGGTACAAACCTTGAAAATTCAATTCAATATATTCAAAGTCTTGGATTAAATGCTGATATGGTAATGGACGATGTTGAAGCTAACATGTCCAAAATGAATAGATATCAGTTTGAAGGTGGTATTCAAGGTTTAACAAAAATGGCAGCTCAAGCTTCAATGTTAAGGTTTGACATGCAAGAGACATTTACTTTAGCTGATAAAGTTTTAGACCCTGAAAGTGCGGTTGCAACTGCTGCAGGATTCCAAAGATTAGGTATTTCTATTGGTAATTTGGCGGACCCGTTTGCTTTAATGAACCAATCAATTAATGACCCATCAGGTTTACAAGATAGTATTATTAACGCGGCAAAACAATTTACGGAATTTGATGAAAAAACACAATCATTTAGAATAAATCCTCAAGGTGTGTTAACACTTAGAGAACTTCAAGCAGAAACTGGACTGTCAGCTGCAGAATTAAGTAAAGCGGCAATAGCTGCTGCCGATTTAGATAAGAGGTTATCCGCAATTAGTCCTGAAATACAATTTAAAGATGAAAAGGACAAACAATTGTTGGCCAACATGGCAACAATGAAGGATGGTGAGTATGTCGTTCAACTTAAAGATGATGAGACGGGTATTGTTGAACAAAAGAAATTAAGTGAATTAACGCAAGAACAATTTGACGAAATAAAAAGAAGGGAAGAAGAAAGACCAAAAACTCTTGAAGCTATTCAATCAAGTCAATTAACTATCGCACAAGACATGGCGGCAAATGTTAAGGCAATTGCGGCTAAAGTTGCGTATGGGGTTGCAGCAACACCTGTAGTACGTGAAAATATTTATGGGGCGGATAGAATTTTAAGAGAATTATCAAAAGATGTTTATAAAGCTGTTCCCGAAAGTGCTAAAGTTACTGAAAGCGTAACAAACGCAATTAATGATATGAAATCATTATTTACTGCAAAAGACGCTGGTAAAATATCTGACGCTGATTTCACTAAAAAAATTGAACAATTAGAAAATACTGTTATTAACGGTGCAAATTCATTAGGTGAAAGTGGTGCAAAGGCGCTTAAAGACATTTTAGAAGCCAGTGCTAAAAATATTAAAGGAAGTAGTGGAATTGAAAAAGAATTTAGGGCATTTGCAAATGAAACTTTGGAAGCACTTGGTTCACCTTTAAAGTCTTCTGTTGAGGCGGTTAAACAAAAGGCTCAAGTAAAACCTTTAAGTGAGTCAAATGTTTTAGGTGAAAGGATTTCTAATCAAGTTTCAAAACAAATAGAAACAACTCAACCAAAAACAACTAATGTCACAAACAACGTAACTGGTAATATTAAAATAACTATAGACGGTCCTGTTGGGGCAAATGGGTTAACACAACAACAATTAACTCAAATCTTCAATAGTGAAGGATTTAAACAATATGTTGCAACTCTTGGAAAAGATACAAAAGGTGCGGGTGTTCCTACTTATCAATGATAAAAAAAACTCAATCAACCTATTTATTAGTAAAGATTTAAATGGGTAGTCCGTTAGATTATATTAGCACCGAAGGATTCAGAAAAAAACTGATGACTCGTAATTTAGTTCCTTATGCTAAATCACCAAGTCCTGCGACCCCGCCAATTACATACGAAGTAATTCAACAAGATTTAACACCTGTTGATTCACCCGATTTCTTAATAGACACAACATTTTTTGCCGACAAACAATATCCACTTAATAGATGGGGTAATGAGGGAGGATATGAATTTGCTCCTGACTTAACAGGTAATTTAAATACGACTTCTAACCAAGGTGAGTATGGACCTGGACAACAAGATGCTCACATTGTTGATTCAGGATTCGCAGCAACTCAACTATGGAGACCTTTAAATGCTTATTCAAGTAATAATAACTTTGATGCTGGTGAGGCGGTAGTAACTTTAGAAACTGTTAGACCTGACCAAGATAGACCACCAAACGGTCAACCATACCCAACATTCAATCCATCGTCTTATCGTTCAGTATCGATATTATTAAATCCTGACCCACTTGGTAGTAATGGTTTATTAAGTTCCGACTCATTTATTGCTCGTTTGGGTGCAAAAACTTTAAAGAAAGAGTTTGAAGACCGAATTGGTAGAGCAATCATTAGAGAAACTTTAGGTAGGGCAAACATCTTAAATGTTAATAGTAGTACAAACCTTGTTAATATCTTAACAGGTAATGTTCCATTAATTGAACCTAACTACAACATTACGGTACCATCGAACCCGTTGGGTGCTGCGGCTCAATTTGCCTTAAGTTTGGCGGGTAGTCAGGTACCATTCTCAACAATCCCTGGTTCGTATTGGGACCCAAGTATTAACCCACCACAACCAACTACAATTCAACAAGCATTATTGGGTAATCCTTTAGCTGCGGGTGGTAAACTTATTAGTAATCTTTTAGGAGCGGGTAAGACTGGTTCTCAAATATTTTTTGAAAATACAGGTCAAGGTCAAAAATCGTTATTGTTTAAGAATATAAACTTTAACAAATATAAGCCAAGTTACGATAGAACTTTAATTGATAGATTGGGTGGGGCTCTTGTTGGTACCAACACAAACAATGCCAACTATTACATTGGTTCTACAACATCTGACCCTTCAAGAATATTCTCTCCATCAGGGGCACTTCCAAACAATGCGTTTGGTTATGAACAACAATCACCTGTTTATGGTCCTGAAGAGTTGGCTCAGTTATATGAAGGACCAAGTAAAGAAATTAAACTTGGGGCTAACGGACCAACTTACAGTAATGGTGGGGGTATTGAAGGTGGATTCACATGGGTATCTCCAAAATATAAAGGTAATGCTGGTAAGAAAGTTGGTATTGGTGGTGAGATTACAAACGATGATGAAGACTTTAAACCGTCATCATACAACTCAACCGAGTCAACAGAAAGAACATTTAGAGAAGGTTCAATTCTTGACGATACCCAAAGAATTATTGATAGCCAACCTCAAGGTGGTAACCGTTTAAAACATGCGGGTAATGCGATTGACCAAGTTAGTAAAGTATTCAATGATGGATATAAAGAGATGACTAAAGGTTCAAGAGTATTAAGTTATGTTGGCGCGATTGGACAAGAAGTTGGAACTGAATATTGTCGTGTGTTTGCCAAAGATATTCCTTATTTACAATACAATGACCTACAAAAGACTGATGGTATTACAACTGAAGGTAGAAGGTTTGCTTGGTCTGTTTTAGATAAGACGTATAATCTTAATATCGTACCAAACAAACAAGAAGGTGGGCAAGACTCAACAAATATTATTGGGTCTATGAATAATGCTTATGCCAAGAAATATATGTTCTCATTAGAGAATTTAGCTTGGGCAACATCTAACACACCAGGTTATTCTGTTTCAGACTTGGCGGTGTGTGAGAGAGGTCCTAACGGTGGTAGAGTTATGTGGTTCCCACCATATAATTTAACATTCAATGAATCGGTTCAAGCAAATTGGAATCCAAATGATTTTATTGGAAGACCTGAACCAATCTATACATACAAAAATACAAGTAGAAGCGGTAGTTTAACTTGGGATATTGTAGTTGACCACCCATCAGTATTAAATGTTATTGTGAATAAAGTTTTAGCTAACGAAACTAACAAACCAAGAATTGATAGTATTTTGGATTCATTCTTTGCTGGATGTAGAAAATATGACTTATATGAGTTAGCAAAAAAATATTACACAATCAATCCAAACGATTTGTTCCAAATCCAACAAGCTATTACATCTAAAGAAATCACAAGAGAACAGATGCAATATGCTATCAACACAATTACGACTACTCCTGATGCTGCCGCAAATAATAGCGGTGGTGGTGTATCAGGTTCAGGTGGGGCAGGTGAGGGTAGTACGGATTACTTTATGAAAAAGTACCAACAAATTGGATTTTATTTTGGTAATGATTATCCAAAGAGAGGTACATCACCAAATTATTCTCAAGAATATACTAGATATACAAGTCCTGAAAATGTTGCGTTATACGAAAGTAAATCAAATGGTGAACAATTAGGTAGATTTTTTGATACGGTGGTAACGCCAAACTATCAAGTGGCTCAAGAAATGGCGATTGACTTGGCAAAACAAATGAATACCAACCCAACTTTAAAAATTAAGGTGGTTATTGATTCAAGTTGTTCTGCACCTCAGACGGTTGAATATAATAAATCATTATCAGCCAGAAGAATTGAATCGGTAATTAAGTTTTTTGCTGAAAACCCTGCAACTAAAAAATATATTCAAGAACAAAGATTATCTGTTGTTGCTGGAAATGGATTTGGTGAAATCGCCCAATCAACACCTTTAGTGTCTAAAACTACAACAGCACCGTACGAATTTTCACCTGGAGAAACTGTTAATTGTTCGGATGAAAATGGTGAAGCTAGTGGAGGGGATACTCAAGTAGGTGCAAAGGATATTTTCACTACACCTGCAATGTCGTGTCGAAGAGCATATATATCTCAAATAACATCTAATTTAGAACAACCTGAACCTATATTACCCCCTAAAAAAACCACAGTTGTTACGGGTAATGTTGTGACAACAACTGAGACACAAACAACAGTTGAAAATGTTGCGGTAGTTAGAGATAACATTACAAAAAGAGTGTTAAGAGCTTTATTATCGGAATGTGATTACTTTGAGGTTATTAAAGAGGAAACACCAATGGTATTCGACAACCTTAAAGATAAATTGAAGTTTTTCCAACCAGCATTTCACTCAACAACGCCTGAGGGATTAAATACAAGATTAACATTCTTACAACAATGTATGAGACCAGGTGATACAATACCTGTAGTTAAATCAATTGGTGGTAAAGATGTGTTAGAATATAATAATGCGACTAACACAGCATTTGGGGCACCTCCAGTTCTTATATTAAGAATTGGTGATTTTTATAATACAAAGATAATCCCAACAAGTTTAAGTTTAGCTTATGAAAATTTAGATATTAACCCTGAAGGTATTGGGGTTCAACCTATGATTGCTAAAGTTACAATGCAATTTAACTTTGTTGGTGGTAGTGGATTGAAAGAGTCTGTAGATAGATTACAAAATGCTCTGACATTTAATTATTATGCTAATACTGAAATTTATGATGATAGAGCAGATGTAACAGATACAAGTTATCAAGTATTAGATAAAGATTTCTTACAATTTGCTGCGTTATCTGGTGTTGTTCCACCAATGATAAATAATGCCCAACCAAATAATGGTTTATCTAATGAAAATACAATAGGTACTATATTAACTAATAGTATTAGTTCTACAGGACAAACAGGTAGTATTAGTTATGAAACGTTTATGGATAAATTCTCGGAACAAACTCAAACGTATTTTACAACAGTAGTTAATAAAATTAGTGAAAGTGTTAACCAATACAATAATGCGTTACGTCAACAATGGATGTTAGAAAGAAATTATACTGACGGAGCGTTTTTAGCGGACAAAAATAATCCTGTAAACATGTTTGGTAAACCAAACAACACTGAAAGTAGAATTAATGTGATTACCGAAGAATTATTGAAAGACATTAAAAATGAAAACGACCCATTTATTAAATTTATTAGTAAACCTGAATATAATTTTTCAAATAAAGTTATAAGACAACTTAAAGAAAATTATACAAACTTTGTTAAAACAAAAAGTGGAACATATCAAAATGCAATAACAACGATTACTCAAGACATGACAAATGTTCAACAAGTATATGTTGGATATATTGCAAGGGCAAATACAGTTCTTTATTATCCGTCAGGATATCCAGCTCCTTCAGGTACTGATGGTAAACAAGACAAATTAGGTAATGTAACATCATATACAATATTACCAACCACTACTGTCGACCCAAGTTCTCAAGGGGCGAATGATACTTTAATTGAATTGGCTAACGATATATTAGCAATTAAGAGTGGTATTACTGAATTTAATAAAATTACAAACGGAAATGTTCCGTTTACATTTGGGGGTGCATCATATACAGGAACTTTGGTTTCCCCACCAAACTATAAATTACCTGAAGGTCAAAAAGTATTTATTCCATTTAGTAATTTTTCGAATTTTATTGACGTACCGTTTAGAAGGGTTTATATGATTATTTCTGATGATGTTGTAGACACTAAAAAATATGAAACCTTTAGAAATGCTATGATTAGTAATATAATTAGTAATCAAGGTATTATTGGAAGTGCTGAAAACGGAAATAATTTAACCGCACGATTCAACGAATATTGGGTTAATGTTGCTAAACCTGCATTTGTGAATGAGAACGATATAACTAAGGAGTTTATTAAACACATGCAAACACAAACGTTACAAAATTTCTTAAAGTTTACCCCATATACTTTAAAGAAAAAAAGGTTATTTACGTATACGACTGAGAATGCGAATACTGATGGACAGATAGCACTGATTAAAGGTTTAGGTGCAACTGAAAACCAAAACACAAATAATAAAACATGGAATGATGAGGTATCTAGTGAGGTATTCATCTCAAAGGCAAAATTTAACTAATGGCGTACCAATATTGGAATAGATATAGTGATTTTTTAATTAATGGTGAACAAACCATTGTTCCTTTTGTGCAATTACCCCAAAAACCAACTGATAAGTCTTACATATATAAAGTTGCTCGTAGTCGATTAGATGTGGTATCTCAGGAATATTATAATTCACCATATTTTGGTTGGTTAATTTTACAAGCGAACCCTCAATTTGGAGGTCTTGAAAATAATATATTCGACGGAGCGGTATTGATTATTCCTTATCCACTACTACCTTCATTACAAGACTATAAAGCGGCTTTAGAAAATTATTTCTATTATTATGGCAGGTAACAGACCAGGAGACAACAGTGGAAACGTATTAGTGGAATTTGATTACAATAACATTATTGTTGTTGACCCAAATAAAACTATTGATGCGTTTGGTAATATTAGTGAAAGATTGGTTGACCATGAAAATATGGTTATGTTTGCCAACCTTGAGGCTGAAGTATTACCAAGAACTAAGTTAGCTGTTGGTGGAAGTCCTGAAGATAGAGCTAGAGTTATTTCTGTTGCTAAAATTAATTTTTTAAGACCGACAGAAAATACACATTTAACTTCAGGTTATTATGATGAATTAACTGGTAAAGGTGCTCGAAATGGTTTGGGTAATAATCAAACAAGGATTGAAACTATTGCACCAAATGATGGAACAAAACCATATGATAGAGTTACGGTCAATAATCCTGGAAATGTATCTACCGATAATGGATTATTAGGAATAACATCAATTAACGTAAGAACTAATAGTTCATTTGTACCACAAGTTACAATTCTTCTTGAAGATATTCAAGGTAAAGCCTTGTTTTAATTAGGTGATAATTCACCTTATGCCGCATTTTTTAATTTACCGTACCCACCATTTTATTTAACACTTAAAGGGTTTTACGGACAGGCAATTAAGTACCAATTAAACTTAAAAACATTCCATGCATCATTTAACACATTTAGTGGGAACTACCAAATTCAGTTAGAGTTTGTTGGATATAAGTTCAATATACTCAATGAAATATCTATGGGACATTTGTTGGCGGCACCACACATGTACAGTACACGATTTGATATTTCTAAATCGCCAACGTCCGCCGAGGGTGGAAACAAAAATATTGAGTCAACCACAAAACAAAGTAATACGATTGCGGGTCAGGCGAGTAATAGCTCAAATGATGTGGTTACTCAAATTGTTAGTGAAAAAGGTTACCAAAAAGTAATTGAGGTTTATAGTGAGTATAAAGCAAAAGGATTACTTGACCCTGATTTTCCTGAAATGACATTTGCTCAATTCATGAATGCATTGGAAAATTTTGAAAAAACTATTATTGATTCGTACACTAAAGTTGATGTGGAGCCACTCACTAATATTAGGGCTTATAAAGAAACTTTAAAAAACTATTATAACGAAATCTATGGTTCTGATACGTCTTGGTATAATACATATATGAATTTAAGACCAATTGTTTTAAAAAATGGTACTTATGTTTATGCATTTAAAGATGAAATATTAAAAGACCCTGTAAGACAACAAGCCGCCCGAACACTATTAAGTGGATATACTTCTCAATTTAATACGTTATTGGCGGAAAACCCAACTCTTGGAACAACGGGTAAGTCCCCAATTAAAAATCCAATAACGTATAATACTATGTTGATTAATGTTAATTTAGATGATATTGACTTAACTAAAACAACAATTCAACAAACAGGTATATTAGCGCCAACTACCGCTGATACGCAAACAACTAAAGTTTATTTGGAAAAACTATATACACCAATTCTTGAGGTAAGTTTAAATCCCGTGGCGTCTTCAAACCAATCAAGTTCTGTTAATTTAGTTAAGACACCATTTTTTATTTTTAAATCAAATACGGTGACAAATCAAGTTGAACCAAGATTTGAAAATTTAATTTATCAACTTGAAGCGGAAGCGAATAGAAAATTAACAGATTACGAAACTATATTAACTGCGGATTTTTCAAGAAAAATAGAAGACTCTAAAATTGGTCTTGGATTTAAACCGACGGTAAGAAACGTTTGTGCGGTTATTATGGCTTCAGCAGAAGCATTTATTCGTTTAATGGATGAGGTCCATACAAATGCTTGGAATGTTAAATATGACCCTGTTAGACAATTAGCGATTTTAGATAATCCTTCATCGGCACCTGGTACTGATACAGTTGAAAATGTTAAAAAGTCACAGGAAGCCTCAAATCAAAATCAAGGGTTATCTACAAGTCAAGTTCCTGTTTATCCTTGGCCACAATTTTTTGTTGAAACACCTGATGATAAAAAAGGACGTTTTCAATTAAGATATATTGCAGACCCTTCAGTTGTTGATATTACTAAAGGTTATCTTTATGATAAATGGCCTGAAGTTGAATTTGTTGAAGAGTATATGAGAGGTATCACTCAAAGGTTTAATCCTCCAATAGCTCAAGTTCCAACTGATAGTCAAGCAACAACAAATATTATTAATATAAATGCAATAGAATACCCGTCAAATGGTATTGCTTATGTTAATAAAGAGGAGGTTAAATTTTTTTACGAAATTTGGGAAAGACAATTCTTAACCGCTAATTATTCAGGTTATATCCGAGCAAATGCAAATCAGTTGAACCAATTAACTGATTTAGTTTTGAGTTCAGAAACAACTAACATTGTTACGAGTTTAGGGATTAGCTCTCCTTTCTTAACTTTAAAACTTAAGAACTATAACATTACCGCCCAAAATTACGAAGAAACTTTATTTAATTTTTCTAATCAAGGTACGGGTAGGGCATATCAAGAATTCATTAGGGATTTTTATGTTACACCATATATTAGAAATTTAACAGAAAATTCGTTCAACATTCTTAGTACAAATGATTTAGGTAAAGAACCTCAAAACCCTGCTAAGTATGAAGCGTTAGAACAATTAGTTAAAAACGCATCGAATGACCCATTAATTATTGATACATACCCATTTACAGACCCAACTTGGGTTTCTGCAAATATGGCTCAAAGTGATACAAACACAAATAATAACGTATATAATACAACTCAAGTATTACAAGTGTTTAAAGAACGTAACGTTATTTCAAATTTTGATAGTGTTTACAATTATACAACAAATAGACCTGTAACAAATTTTTCTTATTTAACAGTCACAGACCCAACTTCTGAAATTGTTCAAACTAATTTAACAACATTTTTAGATACAAGAAAAGACCCTAATAAGTTCGTACCAACTGAAGGGTATGTTTACCACACAAGGACAATCAATAATATTACGACTGAAACAACAACTACCATGTTAAACACACCATACATGGTAAATGCTATTCAGAATGGTGTTTATAATTGGAGAAAGAAAGATAAATACCCGTATGTTCAAGCGGCTTATTTGTTTATTAATTCATTACCATTAGCATCCTTAAAAGAAAAGTATAAAACATTAGATGCTCCAAATGATTTAGATTACATTGCATCTTGTTTTAAAAAGTTTGGTGCAATTCATAAAATGCCATACGCTTGGGTTTTAAAGATGGGTTCTATTTGGTATAGGTATAAAACCTACAAAACAACTGGTGTAGATTTCTTGGATAGTGCTTGGACTAATTTTGATTACAAAGTTAATTTTGACCCAATTACTAGTTCTGATACAAAAACATATAAATTTGAGTTTGATGGTGTTAAAGAAATTACATTACAAAATGTGACATCCGTAAACAACCCAAAAATGCAAACAGGATTTTATCCTAAAGTGATTAACGACTTTAACGTATTCTATAATGGATATGATTTATATGTTGATTACACCGATGAAGAAATCCAAACAAGTATTAGTGGTGGTATGAAAGTCTATAATTTTAGAGATTCAAACATTAACCCAACTAATTCAGTTATTGATGTATTAAGTGGTGTTCCAAAAATAACAACAATTGAAACTTGGTCAGTAATTTTACCTGATACTGTTATGGATTTAAATAGTTTATCAGGTAATTGTAGACCAAACCAAAATACTACAAGTGGTAAATATTTTATAATACCTTCGTTTGGTTCACCAATAAATCAAATAAATGCTGAGTTGTTGGTGAATAATGTTCAAGGTACGGTGTTTTTAAATAATCCATCAATTTATAATGGTTCGGTAAGAATGTTGTGGTCGGCACCAAATTACGGTTATTTTGATAACACACAAGTAGTTAAACCAAGTCCTGAAAAATATGTTAATAAAATATTAACAGGTAACACAAAACAATCGGCCTTTAAATTATTGATTACTGATGAGTATTCAAACATTGAAGAAATATTTTCAGTTTTTGATAAAAGTATTTTAGACAAGTTTGAACAAGAGTTTTTAAATTTCTCTAAACCAATTGCGGATATTGATTTAGGTCCACAAGTAGGTGTACCTATTGGTGAGTCACCTGTCGATAACACTGCGGTATTTAAAAACTTTCAGTATTTGTTTTCCAGTTTAATGACGGTAAATGCAAATACAGGATTATCAAATTCAGAATATTTTAACACATTAGGTAATACACAATTAACGTCATTCTCAAATACAATCAAATCATTTTTAGAGTATGATGTAATGTTAAAGTATGGTAATCCTGCAAATTATAAGAGAAGAGTTGTTGATTCATTTATAGCGTCAAACAACGGACCAAATGTTGTGGTTGACCCAATTAATTTTGGTACATATGTTAACAACACATTACCTTCGAGTAACGGAACAATAACTTTAGCACAATCAAAGGCTCAGTATCCTGATGAATGGTTGGCGTTAGAAACCGAGATTGGATTTTCAACAATACAAAACTTGAGATATACTAATCAAGGTTCGTATATTACGGATTTTTTTATTGATAATAATATTGAGTTTAATGTTGACAACATTGTTTTATGTTCACAATTAATAAAACAATATGCAACACAAAAACTTTTAACACCAACTTTAACAAGCGATGAGTTTAAATCTAGAATACAACTTTATTTGAACGGCACAACTGCAATCCAAAATTTATTTATAAATCAAGTATTAGCGGGAGTTAGACTTGCCTTACCTAATCAACAAGAGTTACCTGAAAAGAAAATACAAAGTGTTATTGATGGACAACAGTCCAAAGTTGAAAATTATGAGGTATTCAAAGCTTTAAATGACAAATGGGTTGCGGGTGGTGATTATTCGAGTAAGACGTTATTTGAAGATTTCTTATTCTTGGACAGAGCTTCAAGAAACATTGGTGATACTTTATTAGTTGATATCTTCTCACTAAAAGATACTCTGTTAGGGAATAAGACCTTTGAAGAGTCGTCGTTCAATATGGAAATGAGTGTATTCACATTTTTAAGTGGAATTCTTATTAAGAATAAATTTAATGTGATGCCATTACCAGCATATGTTAATTTTTATAATGTTCAAGATGCGGATGGAACAACTCTTTCACAAAATTCTGAAGGTTCTTTAGAGTTTGCTGATAATATGTGGGGAACATTCTTAGATGTTGATTATAGAAAATCAAGTCCAAAAGTTGTTTGTTTTTATGCGGGACTACCGTCGGCTCAATTAGATTTACCTAAGGGTAATTCAAGGTTTAGAGATGATTCATTTGAATTACGAAGAGCATCTGAAAATCCATTAATTGAAAATCAGATTGGTAAAAAAGATTGGGCGGTATCAAATAAATGTGTTGGGTTTAATGTTGATATAGGAACTAGAAATCAAAATATATTCTACTCGTTTGAGGTTTCAATGGATAGTGGTAAGGCAACCTCAGAGTCCATACAGACTCAAATCGATATGGTTAACCAAGCTAATGGTAAGAATGTTGCAACTCAAAACGTTGGTTTATATAATTTATATAAGAAAAGGAGTTATCAATGTCGTGTAATTTCTTTAGGTAATGCATTATTACAACCAACAATGTATTTCAATTTAAGACACGTTCCAATGTTTAACGGACCTTATTTGATTACTGAAGTTAATCATAGTATTCAACCTGGACAATTCCAAACAGATTTTACGGGTATTAGACAAGGTATTTTTGATTTACCATCTATTGATAATTTATTACAAAGTTTAAATCAAAACTTATTAACACAGATTGAAACTGCGATATTAAAGAAAAAAGATAACATACCAAACAAACCAATTACAAATATTAATAAAACTGCGCTTCTTTCACAAATAGGTGAAAATACTGCTGCCGCGGTTAATAGTTGTACATTATCGTTAAATACTAACTACGTTACTTGGGGAGATTTTGTTGAATCTATCACAACTGGATTGACACCACAAGAATTAGCCGATGCAATTGTTGCGAAAACAAGTGATGCGAATTTACAAGTCCTTATTTACTTAATGTGTTACATTAAAACGTTTAATCAGGACAAGTTTTATGGTTATAATAATAACTTTGCTAATGTTGAGTTAAGCGTGTATTGGGGACCAAGTACTCAGTACTTTATACAAAAACAAGCTTCGTGTGTATCGGTATCAAATTCAAATTCAACAAACAACCCAACACCAATTGCTAACTTTACTAATCTTGATAAATTTTTGGATTTCATGATTGCGAGACTAACACCAAATGTTAGACGTATTTTATTTGGTGAAAATGGTAATGCACCATTAGGATTACCAAAATATTATGTTTGTTATTGGACACCTGCAACAAGTGACAATCCTAATATAACACCAGAATATTTTGACGAAAATCAAAATGAGTATACAACATTATTTGAAACAGTTAAAGATGGTTTAAAATCGGCCAATAGAGTACAATTAAATGGTGATGCGACTAACACAGTTGTACAAGCTAACACTGCTCAAGAGCAACAAATTGCTAGTGGAGGTACAGGTACAACAAATAATCAAAATACTACATCAACACCACCAGTAGTTTGTTTACCACCATCCATCACATCATTCACACCATTAACGGGTGTAACAGGTACAATCGTTAATATTATTGGTAATGATTTAGGTTCCGTAACGGCCGTTACGGTAAATGGGGTTACGGTAACAACAGGAATTACTATTAACAGTGAAACCAATGTGGTAGTTATTGTTCCGTTTAGTAATACTACGGTACCACAAAATAATGTAATAACATTAGGTGGGGTTTATGGTAGTGGCTCAACTACAACAACATTTACTTATAACCCACAACAAGTTTCTGCGGCACCACCAACAGTCGCTCCATCAGTACCACCAAATAGTAATACAAATCCGCAACAAACAGGACCTGTGGTTATGGTATCGGAATTTGATAGTTCGTCTAATGAACTTACAGTAAAAATCAATCCTGAATTAATACCTGGAGGATTTGTAGGAAATGCTGAATGGTTATACTTAAGCGCTCCAAAACCATCATTGACGTACCAATGTGTAAAAATGAGTGCAACATCAAACAATCAATACGTTCAAGTTATTTTAGGTGAAGGAACAATACCTTCTAGTTATATGGATAATTTCTTTAATAATGAAACTACATATATATTAAACGCCGAAGATGTGTTATTTTATTTTGATAATGAAGGTATTGATATTCCAGAGGGTACTAGTAAAGTACTTTGTACTTTGAAAATAAGTGCCAGAAAAATACAACAACCAAATGAAAATAGTACGGCAACACAATTCTTCCAATTTGGATTCACTCTATAATTTAACAAATAACGATATATTTATATAGAAACATAATTATGGACATTAAAACAGCATTAGACAACTACCTTGGTAAATCTACAAGATTTTCACAAGAAGATAATGGTGACGGAACTAAACAAGTTTGTGACTTGGATACAGGAGATTGTTATACTGTAAGAGAAAGAGATGGTCTTATTGAAAGAGCTGGACACCAAACAACTGCCAACAGAAAAGTTAGAGTTGAAACATCTAAAGGTATAAAGCAATTGTTAAACGGTTAACAAAATGAGTATAGACAGAAAAATTTTAAGTGAAATTGAAAGATACAGAAGTATCAACAAATATATTTTAGAACAGGCTACCGAGCCAGCTGCGGATGATTTAGCGGCGTTAGCACCTGATGCGGGCGCGGCACCTCCACCACCACCTGCAGATGCAGCGGCAGTTCCCCCACCACCTCCAGGTGATGCGGCGGCTCCACCAGCACCTGAAGCAGGAGCGGCTCCTGAACCTATTGATGTGGAGAATGACCCTGACGTTGAAAAAATTGATGATGAGGGTAACTCAGAAGAAAAAGGTGGAGAAGAAACTGATTCTGAAGAATTAGACATAACTGAATTAGTTACCGCTCAGAAAGATATTCAATCAAAACAAGATAGTTACTTTGATAATTTGTTTGGTCAATTAAACAAATTGGAATCAAGATTGGGTGAGATGGATTCAATTATGAATAAGTTAAACGCTCTTGAAAACAAAATCGAAAAGTATCGTGAAAAAACTCCACAAGAAAAATTGGAGTTAAGAACGTATGATTCATATCCTTATAGTCAAAAATTATCACAATTTTTTGATGACAAATCAGAAGAGATGGAAAAGACGGGAAAAAATGATTATGTTTTAACACCTGATGACGTGACTGACATCAATGTTAATGACATTAAGAATTCTTTCCAAGGTAATGGATTTGAGGACGAGTTCAAATACAAATAACAAACACAACAAATAATGTAAGGTCACCCAAAAGGTGACCTTTTTTTATTTGACAAAGTGGGAAAACTAGACTATATTTGTAAGACAAATTAAACTTAAATATATAAAACATGATGAGTTCATTAGACGCCGTATTGGCACAGTACGAAAAAGCACAACAAGGGGGCGGGGCCCAAAGTAAAATGTCACAAGACGAAAGAATGAAAAAGTATTTCGCTTGTATCCTCTCTGACAAAGAGAAATCAGGACAACGTAGAGTACGTATCCTCCCAACACATGATGGTTCTTCACCATTCAAAGAAGCATGGTACCACGAAATTCAAGTTGGTGGTCAGTGGAACAAATTCTATGACCCAGGAAAAAATGACAACGAGCGTTCACCTTTGAATGAGGTATACGAAGAGTTGATGTCTACGGGTAAAGAATCGGACAAAGAATTGGCAAAACAATACAAGTCTCGTAAATTTTACATCGTTAAAGTTATCGACCGTGATAACGAGGAAGATGGGGTTAAATTTTGGAGATTTAAACACAACTATAAGAATGATGGTATCTTGGATAAAATCATTCCGATTTGGAGAAACAAAGGTGATATCACTGACCCTGAAAAAGGACGTGA
>Ga0164292_10001872_pt1 | contig 17135 bp, 15 predicted proteins | sample GEODES117metaG_FD_111486 | JGI IMG/M metagenome (GOLD analysis project Ga0164292, IMG submission 111486) | Eutrophic lake water microbial communities from Lake Mendota, Wisconsin, USA - GEODES117 metaG | ecosystem: Environmental > Aquatic > Freshwater > Lake | place: USA: Lake Mendota...
ACCTGGAGCCCCTGACGATGGACCTCTCCCGCTTTCCCCGCCGCGTCTATACCCATGGCGCCACGGCGCTCGAATTCATGCCGCGCTTTACGCAGGCACTGGGCGGCCCGCAGGTCTGGATCAAGCGCGATGACCAGCTCGGCCTGACTCCCGGCGGCAACAAGACCCGCAAGCTCGAGTTCCTGGTGGCCGATGCGCTGGCCCAGGGTGCCGACACGCTGGTGACCTGCGGCGCGCCGCAGTCGAACCACTGCCGCATCACCCTGGCCGCAGCGGTTCGGGAGGGTCTGAAGTGCCGTTTCGTCATCGAGGAGCGGGTACCCGATTCCTTCAGCGATGAGGCCAGCGGCAATCACTTCATGTTCCGGCTGATGGGGGTCGAGCACATCGAGGTCGTGCCGGCCGGCACCGACATGGCTGCCGCGATGAAGCGGGTCGCCGACCAGCTCGCTGCAGTGGGCCGCAAGGCCTACATCATCGCCGGTGGCGGCTCCAATGCCCTGGGCGGTCTGGGCTATGTTGCCTGCGCGCAGGAGTTGCAGCAGCAGTTCTTCGAGCAGGGCGTGCAGATCGACCGCGTGGTGGTCGGCTCGGGCAGCTCGGGCACCCATGGCGGTCTGCTCGCCGGCTTTCTGGGCAACCGCATCAATCTCCCGATTGTTGGCATCGGCGTCAGCCGAGATCCGGCCGATCAGGATCCGCTGGTGCATCGCGAGGCGCAGGCGGTGTGCGATCTGCTGGGCATCGACCTGACAGTGCCGCGCGAGGCGGTGCTGAGTTTCGGCGACTACTGGCGGCCGAAATACTCGGTCCCCAACAAGCGGATGGTCGAGGCGGTGCAGATGCTTGCTCGCACCGAGGGCATCCTGCTCGACCCGGTCTATACCGGCAAGGTGATGGCCGGACTGATCGACCTCTCGCGAAAAGGCTATTTCCGCAAGGACGAAAAAATTCTTTTTCTGCATACCGGCGGCGCGACGTCGCTGCATGCCTTTGAGCAGGTGGTGCTGGGCAAGGCGCCGGTCGCCGACTAGAGAAGGGCCTGGTCGCAGCGCCTGCGGGCGCGATCGGGACGAGCCCGGCCTGTCAGCCGTTATCATTGGCGATTGGATCATGCTGCACACCGATACCATTCAGCCGCGGCAAGCGCCCTCGACAAGGAGACCCTCTCATGTACAAACCCTTCGACCTCACCGGGCATGGCTCGGTCATTACCGGCGGCAATGGCGGCATCGGCTACGGCATGGCGCGTGCCCTGCTTGCCTCAGGCGCGTCGGTCGCGATCTGGGGCTCGCGTGCCGAAAAGACCGAAAATGCCCGCGCGGCGCTGGCCAAAGAGTGCGGCGACGCCAAGCGGGTACATGCCTTCGTGTGCGACGTCGGTGACGAGGATCAGGTCGGCGATACCTTTGCCGCCTCGGTGGCAGCGCTCGGGCGTGTCGATTCATGCTTTGCCAATGCCGGCATCGGCGGCAAGGGCAAGACCGTGCTCGACATGACGCTCGAAGAATTCCGTCGCATTCAGCGCATCAACGTCGAAGGCGTGTTTCTGACCTTCCGCGCGGCGGCGCGCCATATGGCCGAGCATGGCCAGGGCGGCTCGCTGGTGGCCACTGCCAGTACGGCGGCGGTCGAGGGCGCGGCCCGCAACAGCCATTACGGCGCGTCCAAGGGCGCGGTCACCGCCTACGTGCGCGCACTCGCCGTCGAACTCGCCCGGCATCGCATCCGCGTCAATTCGATCCTGCCCGGCTGGATCGAGACCGAGATGACCGAGCCGTCCTTCAACAACGACAAGTTCGCCGGCAATGTCATGCCGCGCATCCCGATGCGCCGCTGGGGCAGCATCGATGACTTCGGTGGCATCGCGGTCTATCTGGCGGGAGGCGGGGCGGCCTACACCACCGGCGAGCAGTTCATCATTGACGGCGGCTACACCAAGTTCTGAGTCAGGGTCTCAATCCCATGCGCCTGCTCGTGCTCTCCGATCTGCATGTCGAGCATGCCGCCTTCGTGCCGAGCGCGCCGCGCGATGCCTTCGATCTGGTCGTGCTCGCCGGCGACATCGGCCAGGCCACGCTCGCCCTGCAGTGGGCGCGCGAGACCTTTCCCGATCACCCGATCGTGCAGATCGCCGGCAATCACGAGTATTTCGACACCCGTCGCGAGCAGGCGCTGGCCGCGATGCGCCAGACGGCAAACCGGCTGGGCATTCATCTGCTCGAACGCGATGCGGTGACCATCGCCGGTGTCGAGTTCCTGGGCTGCACGCTCTGGACCGACTTCCATCTCTATGAGGTTGCCGGGCGCCCGATCCGGATGAGTGCGGCCGATGTGATGGCGGGTGCGCGCCGGGTGATGGTCGATTACCGGGCCATCGAAGTGGAAGATGATCAGGTGCAAGGCGGTGTGCGTCGCTTCGATCCCGATGATTCCGTCGCCCTGCATGTTCAATCGCGCGACTGGCTGGCCGACCGGCTGGCGGCGCCGTCAGCCGGCCCCCGAGTGGTGATCACCCACCATCTGCCGAGCTGGCGTTCGGTGGCGCCGTCCTTCATGCGGGCCCTGTCCAATCCGGCCTTTGCCAGCGATCTCGACCAACTCTTTGCAGGCGTCGACCTCTGGATCCACGGCCATGCCCACACCTCACACGACTATCTTGCGGCCGGTTGCCGGGTGGTCTGCAATCCGCGGGGTTATCCGATGCGCGCCGGCGGCTTCGAAAATCCGCGTTTCAATCCGCTGCGCATTCTGACCGTCTGACTCGCAGCCGATCGTGAACAATGCCCGCGCAGACATGCGCGGCGCACGGCACGATCGGCTCCATGTCGATCATTCAACGCCTTCTCCCCGCGCAGCGCCGGCCCGCCCAGCGCAAGGCCTGGCTGCCGGCGCGATCCCGTGCCGAGCCCGATGCCGATCTGGCACTTGTCGCGAGCGGTATCGAGTCCATCACCACCGGCGGTCTTGCGCCCGAGGCGAGAATGCTGGCGCTCGAGACAATGCGCGCCGAAATGCTGACCGCTGCCGAGCCGGTGATTTCGCGTCTGCGGGATCAGCCGATTCCGCTGGCGCTCTCCGAGACGGCGACATTTCAAAGTCTGGTGTCGGTGCTGACCGCCGGACGCGACGCCTTCAAGCGGGTCCATGTCGACCTGTGCGAGCCGGGCGTCGATTCTTCGCAGTCGGCCAATCCGGTGCCCCGTGCGCTGCTTGCGCTGGCCTGGGCTCTCGAGATGCAGTCGCGCCTGTTGACCACCGCCGCGCGCCTGCGGGTGACGATGCCGCGCAAGGAGTGGGACGAGCTATGCCAGCTGGCCTATCCGCTGTGGCAATCGCAGACCTTTCAGGTGGCCTTCCCCGACTCGTCTGCGCTGGGCGGTGATGCCGAAGGCATGCGCACCGGCTCACCGGCAGCCGGGCTGGCCCTGCCGCTGCTGATGCGGCTGGTCGAGCCGCTCGGGCTGGACAACGATGAACTGTCGATGGCCCACCGGCTGGCCTGGATGGTCGCGCGCCGCGTCGGACTTCGCATCGAGCTCGACGGTCTGCCGCATGTGAGTTCGGCCGGCCCCTGCCTGATGCTGTCGCCCAACCACACCGTGCAGATCGATTCGTCCGAGGCACTCACTGTGCTGCTTCGATGTACTGACGGGCTCTCGAAGGGCCTGACGCCCGAAGCGGTCGGACTGCGCACGCTGCTGTCGGTCGAGCGGCTCACCGCCTTGCTCGGCAGGCTGCGCGTGGTCTGGGGCCCCTGCCATGTGCCCACACCGCTGGTGAAATCCCCGGTGCCCAGGGCATCCCTGCGAATCGGCTTGCCCAGGCTCGACAGTGGCTCCGACACCGCCCCCGACACCGGCCCCGAGATCGGCGAGGAAGTCGGCTGGCGAGGCATGGATGCCTACCGCTCGGTGTTTACCCGGTCTGCCAACACGCCGCGTCTTCGACTCGGCTGCCTGGTCGCGCTGCAGGCCTGGCAGCAGGGCGTGCATGCCGATCACCGGCGTGCCTCCCGGCCTGGCGCCGGCCCGCGCCAGATCATGGTGGGGCAGGTGGTGTCGTTGGCCCATACCGGCTGGGGCGACAGGCACAATCCGTTTGCTCATGACCTCGGCGTGCGCTTCTGGCCCGGATCCCCCCGGATGGTGCAGGTCCGGCGCCCCGGCGGCCAGGGCTTCGAGGCCTGCTGGAGCTTCATCGGAGTAGGCTGCGGCGATCCACCGTCGGTGGTCGTGCGGCGCGACGCCTTTGCGCCCTCGCGGATCATGACCCTGCTCGACGGCACGACCGAGCAGCGACTGCGGATGATCGGACTGCTCGAGCGTGGCGTTGATTTCGATCGGATCGCGGTCGCGCCGGCCGACTGAGCCGAGCCGACCCGTCGCCGGTTGCACAGCTTGGAGCCCCCCGGCTGAAGGCTTCGTGTTCCGGATTCGTGCTGCCGCTTGCCGATTCGCGTTACCATCGGCCCCCACTTGCTGGAATACCCTCCGATGTCAGGCATCGATCCGAATACGCCCAGGCCGACCGAGATCGTCGTGCACAAGCGTTCGCGCATCCTCGAACTCGCATTTGATGACGGAATGCGCTTCCAGTTGCCCTTCGAATTGCTGCGGGTCTATTCGCCTTCGGCCGAGGTGCGCGGTCATGGGCCCGGTCAGGAGGTCCTGCAGGTCGGCAAGCGTGACATCGATGTCGACTCGCTCGAGCAGGTGGGTCATTACGCTGTCCAGCCCCACTTCTCGGACGGTCACAACACCGGTATTTTCTCCTGGGACTACCTGCACTGGCTTGGCGCCAACCAGCTTCAGTTGTGGCGGGACTATGACGAACGACTGCGGGCTGCTGGCCAGAGCCGCGATCCGGTCCAGGGCTCGCAGTCTGATCAGCCTGCAGTGGCGCCTTTGACGACTGACCAGCGCGCGGTCAAGCCGGCTGCCGGTCTCACTTCGGTTGCTCTCACCCGACCACGTTCATGACATCTGCGCATCCTTCTCCCGACACTGATCCTTCCGCTCAGAGCACCCACTTCGGCTTCGAGTCGGTCGCCGCGGGCGACAAGGCAGGCAAGGTGGCGGAAGTTTTTGATTCGGTGGCGCCCCGCTACGACCTGATGAACGATGTCCTGTCGGGCGGGCTGCATCGTGTCTGGAAGGCCTTCACCGTCGGACAGGCCGCCTTGCGCCCGGGCATGAAGGTGCTTGACATCGCTGGCGGGACCGGCGACCTGGCGCGGGCCTTTGCCCGCAAGGTCGGTGCCAGTGGCGAGGTCTGGCTCACCGACATCAACGGGTCGATGCTGACCATTGGCCGCGATCGGATGCTCGATGACGGCTTTTCGCAGCCGGTCACTCTGTGCGATGCCGAGAGGCTGCCCTTTCCCGATTGCTATTTCGATCGCGTCAGTGTCGCTTTCGGTTTGCGCAACATGACCCGCAAGGAAGTCGCTCTGCTCGAGATGCATCGGGTGCTCAAGCCCGGCGGCAAGCTGCTGGTGCTCGAGTTCTCCCGCATCTGGAAGCCGCTTGCACCGATCTACGATGCTTACTCGTTCAAACTGCTGCCGCGCATCGGTCAGGCGGTCGCGGGCGATGGCGAAAGCTATCGTTATCTGGCAGAGTCGATCCGCGTTCATCCCGATCAGCCGACCCTGAGCGCGATGCTCGAAGACGCGGGTTTTGCGCGGGTTCGGCACTTTAACCTTACCCTCGGTGTGGTCGCGCTGCACGAGGGTGTGAAAATATAATTTTTCCCTCACCGGACTTTCACGGAGATTCCCGATGAAGACCTCGCTTCTGGCTCTGATTGCAGTGATTGCCCTCGCGACGATCGGCGTGGCCGACGCGCAGGCCAAACGAATGGGCAACGGCGGTAACGTCGGCCGCCAGGCGCCGAGCGGCACCATGCAGCGCGACAGTGCTGGCGCGACTGGCGCGGCCCCCCGTCAGGCGCAGCCGGCCCAGCCGGCAGCGCCCGCTGCCGCACCGGCTGCCGCACCGCGTCCTGCCGCCGCGCCGCCGGCTTCACCCCGCAGCCGCTGGATGGCGCCGCTTGCCGGTCTGGCTGCCGGCCTCGGTCTGGCTGCCCTTGCCAGTCACTTCGGTTTCGGCGAAGCGCTGGCCTCGGCCATGACGGCCGGCCTGCTGATCATGGTGGTGCTGGCGGTGGTCGGCTTTTTCCTTGCGCGTCGTGCGGCAGCCGCCCGTCAGCCGCAGCCGGCCTATGCCGGCGGTTACGGTCTGTCCGGGCTTGGTCAGGAGGCCTCGGTGCCCAACTACCGGCCGGTCACGACACCCGCCTCGGTGCGAGATCAGCCGATTGACATGGTCCATCCGGCATCGCAGCCGGTCCTGGGGTCGCGTTTGCCGGAAGGCTTCGATGCCGATGCCTTCCTGCATACCGCCAAGGTCTGCTTCATTCGGCTGCAGTCGGCCTACGACGCGGGCAATGCCAGCGATCTGCGTGAATTCACCAGTCCCGAGATGTTCGCCGAGCTCAAACTCGAGATCGACGCTCGCAATGGTGCTCTCAACCAGACCGATGTCGTCACCCTCGACGCCGAGTTGCTGGGGGTCGAGTCGGGCAGCGTCGACCAGCTTGCCAGCGTGCGCTTCTCGGGCATGCTGCGCGAGGAAGCGGATGCTGCGGCTGCGCCTTTCGATGAGGTCTGGAACTTCACCCGTCCGCTGCAGGCCCAGGGCGGTTGGGTGCTTGGCGGCATCCAGCAACTCAGCCGCGCCTGATCTGCTTCGTTCAGCCCTCTCGGCCAGCCGGATATGGTCGCTCTTGCCCTGCCGCTGGCCCAGGTCGCAATCAGCGCCCTGAACCATGTACTGCGTCAGCAGTCATGGGCCCGCGATCGGCTGCGCACCCACTGCGGCCGCACGGTGCGGATGGTGGTGGTTGCGCCGCTGGGTGCGGTGTCGGCTGATGCCCGCATCGCCGACGATGGCACGCTTGAACTCGCCAGCATCGACTCGCCAAGCGTGACCCTGTCTCTCACCCCCACCTTCAGCGCGTTGCTCGGCGCGATGCGCGAGGGTGCGGTCGGGCTGACCGGCCATCTCAAGGTTGAAGGCGACGTCATGGTCGCGGCCGCGGTCGGCGAGATTGCGCAGCATCTGCGCTGGGATATCGAGGAGGACCTGAGCAGGCTGGTCGGCGATGTTGTCGCTCACCGGATGGCCGGCGCAGCACGCGCCGGTGTACTCCAGGCGCAGGCCATCGGCGATCGTGCCCAAAGTGGCCTGCGCCAGTTCCTGATCGACGAAGACCGGCAACTGCTCGAGCGCCGCCAGTTCGATCAGTTTGGCCAGGAACTGAGCGATCTCGAGGCGCGTCTGGATCGCCTCGCACACCGCGCGCAGACGCCGGCTCGCGGCTGAGCATCGCCCGGTCGGACCCCGGGGTACTGCGGCCCTAGAAGGTACTGCTGCCCTAGAAGCTTGCGAACACCGCCCGCGCGGCCTCGCGATCGAGACCTGCAGCAATCAGCAGCGACAGCAGCAGTCGGGACTTGTGGGGTGTCACGAAGCCGGCCGCAATGAATCCGAAGCGATCGTCGTCGACGCTTGCGCCATGCATGACCGGTCCGTCGCTGATCCGGCTGGCTCTGACCACCAGACAGCCCTTCTCGGACGCCTTTCCGAGCGCCGCCTCGATCGGATGTGACAACGATCCGTGGCCGGTGCCGGCCACCACGATGCCGCGGGCGCCCTGTTGCAGGCACCAGTCGATGATCGCCGGATCGGCATCGACCTGCTGGGCGAGCAGATCAACCCTGGGCAGTGCGGCCGGCAAGCTGGCGAAGTGCGCGGCCAGCGACGGGCGCCGTGCGGCCGCGATCGCGGCGGGCACCTGCCAGACCGGCTGGCCATTGAGCATCAGCGCCAGCGGCATCGCGCTGCGAGCAATGAAGGCATCCACGCGCGAGGTGTGAACCTTGGCAGCCCGGTCCGGTCCGAAGGCCTGGTCGTTCATGAGCACGATGGCGCCTGCGCCTCGCGACGCCGGGTTGACTGCCAGAGCCGCGGCTGCGTAAAGGTTCATCGGACCGTCGGCGCCCAGTGCGGTGGCCGGGCGCATCGCGCCGGTCAGCACCACCGCCTTGTCGCGCGGGCAGGTCAGATCGAGAAAGAGCGCGGTTTCTTCGAGCGTGTCGGTGCCATGGGTGATGACGACTGCGTCGATCGTCGGGTCGACGATGGCCTGGCGCACCCGTGCGGCCAGCGTGAGCCAGTAGGCACTGGTCATATGCTGGCTGCCGGTCGAAAAGGGTGTCTCGGTCGTGATGTCGGCAAGATCGCCGAGCGCGGGCACCGAGGCGATCAGGCTGTCGGCGCCGAGCGAGGCCGGCGCATACGACAGGGTGCTGGCCGCGGTCGGCGCGACGCCGGCGATCGTCCCGCCGGTGGCAAGTAACAGCAGTCTGGGTCTGGTCATGGCGAATGGTAACGAGAAAGCACTATGATCAGTCTTTCGGTTCCAGGATTCGAAAACCTTTCCCATGCATGACATTCTCGCCCTCGATGTCGCCGGTACACCGGTCCGCTGGATCGACCATGAAAGTGCTGCCGGCTACTACGCCAGCAGCAAGGTTCGCTGGGAATTGGGCTCGACTCGCACTGTCCTGCACGGGGGCATCAGCCGCTTGCATGGACGACAGTCGACGCTCGAGATCGCGGCGATCATTGCCATCGACGGGCCGCGCTGGCGATTTCGCGGCGTCGCCGACCGCACGCCGCTCAACCGCGCCATGGTGTTTGCCCGTGATCGCCATATCTGCGCCTATTGCGGTGGCCGCTACTCGGGCGCGGCCCTCGAGATGGAGCATGTCACACCGAGTTCGCGTGGCGGCAGCACTGTCTGGCAGAACGTGGTCTCGGCCTGTCGGACCTGTAATCAGCGCAAGGGCAACCGCACGCCCGAGTCGGCCGGCATGCCTTTGCTCTATGTGCCCTACGTACCCAATCGCCATGAGGCCTTCATCCTTGCCAATCGACGCATCGTCGCCGACCAGATGAATTTTCTGCTGGCTGGTGTGCCGCGCCATTCGCGTCTTTGGGCCGACGACGCCGGCAACCGACAGGCCTGACCGCAGGGCGTCAGTCTTGTGATCGCCGGTTCGATCCTGACCCGGCCTGATCGCCTGCCTCACCCTCTTCGTGCCGCGGCGCTTGCGCTTCGGTGGTTCCTGGCAGCGGCGGACGCATCTCGGGGTTGGCATCGAGCATCGCTTTGGCCATCTGATGCGCCGAGATCGGAGCCGTCATGAAAACAAACATCGCGATCAGCACCTGATGGATAACCGCCAGGTCCGAGATCCAGCTGAGGTAGACGATCGAGCCGAGCAACACCCCACCGATCCCCAGAGTGCTGGTTTTGGTCGGCGCATGCAGGCGGGTGAAAAACGTTCTGAACCGTACCAGTCCGAGGGCGCCGAGCACTGCGGTGAAGCCGCCCAGGAGCAGCATGCCGCTGATGAGGATCTCGAGCCAGCGGGGCAGTTCAGCGGCAGTCATGGTGATCGCTTTCCGGAGTCATCGCTTGAGGTCTGGCAGGGATGTCGCACTCAGTCATGGTCGATCAGGTCGCCCCGGCCCACAAAACGCGCAGTCACCACCGTGCCAATGAAGCCCAGCATTGCCATCAGCAGCGCGGCCTCGAAATAGAGTTGCGTGGCGAATTTAAGGCCGAGCAGGATCACGACTGCGATCGCATTGGTGTAGAGCGTCTCGAGTGCGAGCACTCGGTCGAGGATGTCGGGCCCTTGCAGCAGTCGCCAGGTGGCCAGCAGCATGGCCACCGCAAACAGCAACAGCGCGATTGAAATCGCCATGCCGATCATTCGAAGATCTCCCGGACAGGGGTTTCGTAGCGAGCCTTGATGAGTGCCGCCAGCGCCGGCGGATCGCCGACATCAAGACCATGGACCAGCAGCCACTTGCGGTCGTCCGACAACTCGGCCGAGACGGTTCCGGGCGTCATTGTGACGATTGCGCACAGCAGGTTGATCGCGCCGGGTTGCTGAAGGTCGAGTCTGACCCAGACGAAACCGGGCTTGAGTTGATCGGTGCGACCGAGGATCAGCCTGGCCACCTGACGGTTGGAGGTGACGATATCGGCGAACACGGTCGCGACAAGCCGCGCGGCCATGGCAATGCGCCGCCCAAGCGGGGCTCGGCCCGAACGGTGTGCAAGAAGGTGCTTGGTGCTCGCCCAGCGGGCCAGTGCAATCGCCAGCACGCCGCCCAGCAACAGCTGCGCGGGCGCCACTGACTGGTTGAGCAGCAGCCAGGTCAGCCACAGCCACAGCGCCGTCCAGGGGCGAGGCAGCAGATTCCTGAGCAGACCGGTGAATGTCATCGATAGGTTTGCGGTGAGGGTTGATGCGGCCCGGGTCGAGGTACGGTGGTCAGCACGTCGTCGATCAGGGCATCGGTCTGCAGCAGATCCTGGGCGGTGGCTTGAGCGTAGCGTTGCAGGGGTGCCGAGCCGATCGCCAATGCGGCAATCACCGCCAGTGTGATGGCTGCCGGCAGCGCATCGCGCCAGCTGATGCTGCCGGCATCAGGTGCAGCCGGCCCGTCCGATTTCCAGAACAGCGTACTGCCGGCGCGCGCCAGCGCGATCAGCCCCAGCAGGCTGCCGGCCAGGATGATGAACCAGAGCCAGCCGATTGTGCCGATCGTGCCCGGCAGGCCGTCGTCCGGCAGGATCGCCAGCAGCAGCATTGCTTTGCCGATGAAGCCACCGAAGGGCGGCATCCCGGCGACCGCCACCGCGCTCAGAAAAAAGAGGCCGCCGACCAGCGCCGGGCTCAGCGGCGCAGGGCCCGCCACCAGTCGGTCGCCCGCGCGTTCGCCGCGACTGCGCACGACCAGGCCTGCGACCAGAAAAAGGGCCGCCGCAGACAGCGTGGTGTGAGGCAGGTAATAGACCGCCGCCGCGATCGAGGCCTCGCTTGCCCGCCCGATGCCGATCAGCAGGAAGGCGGCCGATGCCATCACCAGCACCGACGCGAGTTTGCGCAGATCGGTGCCGGCCAGCGCGCAGGTCATGGCCAGCAGATAGCCTGCCGCTGCCGGCGCCACGATCCAGGGGAAGGCGACTTCGGCCAGCGCTCCGGCCGAGGCGCCAAAGACAAGCGTGAACAGGCGCAACACCGCATAGATCCCGACCTTGGTCATCACCGCAAAGAAGGCAGCGACCGCCGGCCCTGCAGGGCCGTAGGTGCCTGGCAACCAGAAGCCCAGCGGCAGGATCGCTGCCTTCAGGCAAAAGACCGTCAGCAGCAGCAGGGCGCCGGTGTGGGCCAGGGTGACGCCCGCGCTGTCGAGTTGCGCCACCCGCAGCGCCAGATCGGCGAAATTGAGGGTTCCGGTCACACCATAGAGCAGGCTCGCGGCGATCAGAAACAGTGCCGATCCGACCAGATTGAGGGTGACCGTGGTCAGTCCGGCGCGGATGCGTTCCGAGCCGTCGCCATGAACCAGCAGACCGTAGGAGGCAATCAGCAGCGCTTCGAAGAAGACGAAAAGATTGAACAGGTCGCCGGTCAGAAAGGCGCCGTTCAGGCCCATCAGCTGGATCTGCATCAGCGGATGAAAATGCTCGCCGCGTCGGTCCCAGCCGCTTTGAACTGTCGCCAGTGTAATCAGCGCCAACAGGCTGGTCAGGGCCACCATCAGCACCGACAGCCGATCGGCAACCAGCACGATGCCCCAGGGCGCCGCCCAGTTGCCCACCAGATAGACACTTCGCCAGCCGTCAGCGGCCAGCGTCAGCATCCAGACCGCGCAGCCGGCCACCAGCACCGCCGACAGCCAGGCCAGTGCCCGCTGCGAGCCGATCCGCCGGTCGATCAGCATCAGCGCGGCCACCAGCGCCGGCAGAATCACCGGGACGATCGGGGCGTGGTTCATCCGACGTCCGGTCGATCGAGGGGGGCGGTTTCGCGTGGCGCCGGCGCATCGATCAGGTCGTTGCCGCCGGCAGCATGCTGGCGCACCGCGAGAACCAGCAGCAGGGCGGTCATCGCAAAGCCGATCACGATGGCGGTCAGCACCAGTGCCTGCGGCAGCGGATCGGCCAGGGTGGCGAGCTTGTCGGCGCTGCCTTCGGTCACGATCGGTGCGCCACCGACGGTGAGGCGCCCCATCGAGAAGATGAAGAGATTGACCGCATACGAGATCAGGGTCAGGCCGAGTACGACATCGAAGCTGCGCGGGCGCAGCACCAGGTAGATGCCGCCCGCCATCATCACGCCGATGCCGCTGGCCATCAGAAGTTCCATGATCAGGCTCCTCGCGCCAGTCGACCGATGCCGGCCAGCGCCAGCACGGTGGCGCCCACCACGCTCAGATAGACGCCGAGGTCAAAGGCGGCGGCGCTCGCCAGCGGCAACTCGCCCAGGATCGGCAGATGGGGATGAATGAAGCTCGAGGTCAGGAAGGGGTAGCCCAGCAGCCAGCTGCCCAGTCCGGTCAGGCAGGCGACCAGCAAGCCCAGGCCGATCGTGGTGTGCAGCCAGCTCAGCTTCCTGGCAAGGGCCCGGTCGCTCATTCCCTGCCCCGGCGCAAGCGCCTGCGCGCCATTGGAAACTGTCTGCAGCATCAGCACGATCGCGGTGATCAGCCCGGCGATGAAGCCACCGCCCGGCAGGTTGTGGCCGCGCAGAAAGAAATAGACCGAGACCATCAGCGCAAAGGGCAGCAGCATCCGGGCGGTGGTCGCCAGCATCAGTGGATTGCGCTGCTCGAAGGCAGCCAGTTGGCCGGTGCGGGCCGGACCGGTCACCGGCGCGAGCGACAGTCGGGCGATCAGGTCGTGGATCACCAGGCCGGCGGCCGCCATGACAAAGGACTCACCGAAAGTGTCGAAGCCGCGAAAGTCGACGATGATCACATTGGTGGCGTTCGTGCCGCCGCCCTCCGGCAGAGCCCGTGTCAGGAAGAACTCCGACAGACTGCTCGCCGGTCTGAGCATCGCCGCCCAGGCGATCACGCCGATGCCGATGCCGGCGGTTGCCGCGATCACGCCGTCGCGCAGCTTGCGCCGATCGTCGAGTTCACGCGGCGATCGTGAGGGCAGATAGCGCAGCGCGAGCATCATGACCAGCATGGTGGCCACCTCGACCAGCAACTGGGTGAGCGCCAGATCGGGCGCCGAAAACCAGACGAAGGTCAGGCTCACCACCAGGCCGAGCGCCCCGACCGTCACCAGTGCAGGCAGTCGGGCCCGTGCCAGGATGACGCTGGCCACGGTCGCTGCCACACCGATCGTCCACATGGCGAGTGCGACGAGGTTGATGCCCTCGAAGGGACTGGTCGTGATGCCGGCGAGCGGCGACGGGCCGAGCAGCCAGGGCAGGGCCCCGGCCGCAATCGCCACACATACCGTCAGAAACAGGTTGGTCCGCGTACCGATGCCGTCGAGCCATGCATTCACCCGACGTGCCGAAGCGATCAGGGTCGCCATCGTCTGCTCGAAAAGCCGTTTGCCCGCGCCTTCGTCGTCATCGGTGGTGTGCAGACTGTACTGGCGCTGCAGCCAGCCATAGAGCAGTGCTCCGCCAATCAGCGCTGCTGCGCTCATCGCGAGCGGCTCATTGAACCCGTGCCAGATCGCCAGTGAGTACTCGGGCACGGTCCCGCCCAGCATGTCGCGCGCGCCCATGGCCAGCAGCGGGCCGATCGTCAGTTGCGGCAACAGGCCGACCACCAGGCAGATCACGACCAGCATCTCGACCGGCACGCGCATGAAGCGCGGCGGCTCATGCGGCGTGCGCGGCAGGTCAAGCGACGCTCCGTTGAAAAACACATCGTGGATGAAGCGCGCCGAATAGGCGACCGACAGCGCGGCGGCCAGGGCTGCGACGGCCGGCACCATAAAGCGTACCGTTCGTGACCCCTCGACCGTGAGTGCCTCTTCGAAAAACATTTCTTTCGAGAGAAACCCGTTGAGCAGCGGCACGCCGGCCATTGCGGCTGCGGCAATGATCGCCAGGGTTGCGGTGATCGGCATCGAGCGCCACAGGCCGTTGATGCGACGCATGTCGCGCGTGCCGGTCTCGTGATCGATGATGCCTGCGGCCATGAAGAGCGAGGCTTTGAAGGTTGCATGGTTGAGCAGGTGAAAGAGCGCGGCCACTGCGGCAAGCGGTGAGTTCAGCCCGAGCAGCATGGTGATCAGCCCGAGCTGGCTGATGGTTGAATAGGCCAGCAGGCCTTTGAGGTCGTGCTTGAAGATCGCGTTCCAGGCGCCTACCAGTAGCGTGATGCCGCCTGCGATCGTCACGCTGTAGAACCACAGGTCGGTCCCGGAGAGCACCGGATAGAGCCTGGCAAGCAAGAAGATGCCGGCCTTGACCATGGTGGCCGAGTGCAGATAGGCCGAGGCAGGGGTGGGTGCCGCCATGGCTTGCGGCAGCCAGAAATGAAAGGGAAATTGCGCTGATTTGGTGAAGGCGCCGATCAGGATCAGGCCCAGGCAGACCGGATACATCGGATGTGCGCGCACCGTGTCGCCTGCGCCAAGCACCGTGTCGAGATCGAAGCCACCGGCGATCGAGCCGAGCATCAGCAGGCCGGCCAGCAGCGCCAGCCCGCCGAGACCGGTGACGGTGAGCGCCATGCGTGCCCCCTGACGGGCATCGCGGCGGTGCTGCCAGAAGCCGATCAGCAAAAAGGAGATCAGGCTGGTCAGCTCCCAGGCCATCGCCAGGACGATCAGGTTGTCGGCCAGCGCAATCCCGAGCATCGCCCCCATGAAGGACATCAGCAGCGCGTAAAAGCGCGCGGTGCGATCGTCGGGCGACAGGTAGTAGCGCGCATAGAGCACCACCAGCAGACCGATGCCGACGATCAGGCCGCAAAAAAGCAGGGCCAGGCCGTCCAGTCGCAGACCGAAGCCCACACCAAGCGCCGGCAGCCAGGCCCAGTTTGCGCGAGCAGGCGTGCCGGCGATGACGTCGGCGGCGAGTGCCAGCAGGGCCAGCGCCGACAGGCCAGCTGCTGCGGCGGCGATCCAGGCCGATTGCTGCAGTTGTGCCTTCTCGGCGGCCAGGGCGTGCGACAGCTCGACCGGACGTGGCCTCGAGGCCAGCGCCATCAGGATCAGCGCGCCGGCGAAGGGACTGACCAGCAGCAGGAGCAGTAGGTTGGCCATTCGGGATTCCAGCCTGCCGCGCTGCCTGGTCTGGCGCAACGGTCGCGGATGCTTGAAGGAATTGAGGCGATGTTCGAACCGACGAGTATAGCGAGCCGCCGTGACGCAACGAAGTTCCGGTATCGTGCGGCCAATGAGTGCCTCCTCCCTGCTGACCCTGGTCGACGCCCAACTGGCGTTCGGCGACCTGCCCCTGCTCGATTCCGCGGGATTTTCCTTGCTCTCGGGCGAACGGATCGGCCTTATCGGGCGCAACGGCACCGGCAAGTCCTCGTTGCTGTCGGTCATTGCCGGGCGATTGCCGCTTGACGACGGGCTGATGCAGCGTCGCGACGGCCTGAAGATCGGCGCGGTCGAGCAGGAGCCGGTGCTGCCGGTGGCCGAGACACTGCACGACAGCCTGCTTGAGCGCGGCCAGCTCGAGGCCTTCGACGACGAGCGCGAGCGCTGGCGGGTGCAGGCCCGGCTGTCCGAGTATCTGCAGCGCTTCGGTCTGAACGAAGCCGCCGATCCGGCGACCGCTTCGGGCGGCGAACGCAAGCGCGCGGCACTGGCGCTCGCCTTTGCGCTGGAGCCCGATCTGCTGCTGCTCGACGAGCCGACCAATCATCTCGATATTGCCGGCATCGAGTTGCTCGAAGAGCTGCTCAAGCGCGTGCCGGCAGCGATCATCATCACCCACGACCGCTTCTTTCTCGACTCGGTGGTCACCCGGATCGTCGAACTCGATCGCGGCGTGCTGCGCTCGTTTCCGGGCAATTTCACCGCCTATCAGCGACTTCGAGCCGAGCAGCTCGCCGCCGAGCGTACCGCTGCCCAGAAGTTCGACAAGTTCTGGGCGCAGGAGGAAGTCTGGATCCGCAAGGGCGTCGAGGCTCGCCGCACCCGCAACGAAGGCCGTGTGCGCCGACTTGAGCAGTTGCGCCGCGACCGCGATGCCCGTCGCGACAAGATGGGCACGGTGCGCATGGCAATTGACCCGGGCGAGCGCAGCGGCAAGCTGGTGGCCGAGCTCGAAGGCATCAGCAAGTCCTTTGCCGGGCGCCCGGTGGTCAACGACCTCTCACTCAACCTGATGCGAGGCGACCATCTCGGCCTGATCGGGCCCAACGGTGCCGGCAAGTCGACCATCCTGAAGCTGATCCTGGGCACGCTCGAACCTGATGCCGGCAAGCGCCGCCTCGGCACGCAGTTGCAGGTGGCTTATTTTGACCAGATGCGTGAGCAGCTCGATCCTGAAAAGACCGTGGCCGAAACCATCAGCCCCGGTTCCGAATGGGTCGAGATCGGTGGCGAACGCAAGCATGTCATGAGCTATCTCGGCGACTTCCTGTTTCCGCCGCGCCGCGCCCAGTCGCCGGTGCGCATGCTGTCGGGCGGGGAGCGCAACCGGCTGCTGCTCGCGCGCCTGTTCGCGCGGCCGGCGAACCTGCTGGTGCTCGACGAGCCGACCAACGACCTCGACATCGAGTCGCTCGAGCTGCTCGAGGACACGCTGCAGAACTACAAGGGCACGCTGCTGCTGGTGAGCCACGACCGCGCCTTCCTCGACAACGTCGCCACCCAGGTGCTGGTGGCCGAGGGCGGCGGGTTCTGGCGCGAGTACGTCGGCGGCTACAGCGACTGGCTGCGCCAACGCGCGGTGCCCGATGCGGGCGCGCAGGCTGCCGCCGGGCAGGGCGCGGCCGCCGGTGTGCCGGCCACGGCCAGCCGTTCCGCATCCGACAAGCCGCGCAAGCTCGGCTTCCGGGAGCAGCGCGAGCTCCAGGAGCTGCCGGCGCGCATCGCGGAGCTCGAGGCGGAGCAGGTCGCGCTGGCCGCGCGGATGAACGACCCCGAGTCCTTCCGTCGCGACGCCCGCGCGCTGCGCGCCGACCAGGACCGCGTCCACGCGATCGAGGCCGAGCTGCTCGTGCTGCTCGAGAAGTGGGAGGCGCTCGAGCTGCGCGCCAAGAGCGTCGTCG
>Ga0164292_10001873_pt1 | contig 17129 bp, 13 predicted proteins | sample GEODES117metaG_FD_111486 | JGI IMG/M metagenome (GOLD analysis project Ga0164292, IMG submission 111486) | Eutrophic lake water microbial communities from Lake Mendota, Wisconsin, USA - GEODES117 metaG | ecosystem: Environmental > Aquatic > Freshwater > Lake | place: USA: Lake Mendota...
GCTGATGCAGACGCTCAGTATCTTGAACAAATTGATTTCGATGTCTCTGGCTTAGTCCCGCAGCTCGCGCGTAAACATGAGGTGGATGATATTGTTGCCATCACAGAGGTTGTGGGTCAAAAAGTTCAGTTTGCTTTGATTGGCACCTGCACGAATGGTCGCTTAGACGACATTCGTCAGGCTGCGTCCATCTTGAAAGGAAAGAAGTTGGCCGCGGGTGTGCGAATGATTGTGACTCCGGCCTCACGTCAAATATATCTAGCCGCGCTAAAAGAAGGCCTCATTGAGGTCCTGACCACAGCGGGTGCATCGTTTGAGTCGGCTGGCTGCGGTACCTGTGTAGGTATTACGAACCGTCTGGTTCCTGGCGATGGCGATACGGTTATCTCGACAGCAAACAGAAACTTCAAGGGGCGCTTGAGTAATAAGAATGCGGATATCTGGTTGGGGTCCGCCGCAACCGTTGCCGCTTCAGCCTTAACTGGCTACATCACAGATCCGCGTGATGTGGTGGGCGGAACATGGAGGGCCGTTGCTTGATGGCTACGCATACATTGCAGGTTTCAGGCCTTGGTTTTGTTTTAGGCAATGATGTCAATACAGATATACATTGTTCCAATAAGTACTTGCCAGGAAAGGATGCTGCTTATGTTGCGCAGCACGCCTTTGAGCAACTTTCGCCTGACCTTGCCGCTCGTGTGAGTGCAAACGGTGGCGGCATTTTGGTGGCGGGGCACCATTTTGGAATCAATTCGTCGCGGGAGCAGGCTGCGCATGTATTGCATGCGATGAATATCCGAGCGGTTGTTGCCAAGTCGTTCGGCCGACAGTTTTTTCGTAACGCGATCAATAATGGCTTGCCAGTCTTTGAGTGCGACACAGATCAGATCCTTGCCGGTCAAACCATCAGCATTGATTTTGGGACCGGCGAGCTTATCGCTGCGGGCCGACGCATACAGCAGGCGCACCGCTTGCCATCAGAGATCCTAGCGATTTTGTCGTTAGGTGGCCTCATTCCTTTTCTAAAAAAATACCCTGATTGGAAGTTTGCATGACAACTGTAACTGCAACGCAAAAGCGCCGTGCTCTGCGTGAACTATTAACGAGAGCTCAGGCCGTGTGTGCGCCCGGGATTTATGATGGCTACGGTGCACGACTGGTGGAGCAGGCTGGCTTTTCAGCGGTCTATATGACGGGCAACGGTGTGTCGGCGAGTCTGCTTGGGCGTCCTGATGTCGGCTTAATCGACTTGACGCTGATGACAGATCACGCACGTCGTGTTTCGGGGTCTGTCAGTATTCCGCTCATTTGCGATGCGGACACCGGTTACGGTAATGTGGTGAATGTCCGTCGCACAATTGCTGAGTTCGAGGCGGCTGGTGTAGCTGCCATTCATATGGAAGATCAGATTTCGCCAAAGCGTTGTGCGCAAATGCCTGGTGAACGTTCTGTGTTGGAGTTCGATGAAGCTGTATCCAAAGTTGCTGCGGCCAGTGCCGCACGCTCGGATCCCGAGTTTGTCTTGATCGCGCGTACCGACTCCGCAGGCGCACTCGGTTTGCCAGAAGCAATCCGTAGAGTACGTGCGTTTGCGCAAGAAGGCGCTGATGCCGTATTTGTAGAGCTCAAGGCGAGCCCCTCGCTCATGCAAGACATCGCCGCAATCAAGGCGGCGGTCAGTGTGCCTGTTGTGGTCAATATGGATAGCGGGGGTGCGTTAGCAGGGCTATCCTTTGACATGATGAAAGCTGCGGGAATCGACCTTGGTATTTATCCCGCAATGGCTCGAGGTGCTTTTGGTTTTGCGATGACTGCAGCCCTAAGCCATTTGTCTAAAGAGGGGAATATGCAGGGTTTTTCTGGGCAGATGTTTAACTCTGCCCAGTACAATGCATCGCTTGGCATCGATGAGGTTGAAGCGTGGGAAAAACGCTTCGACCGTTAAGCTAGCGTGTTCGTTAAGCGCCGTGTTTAAGCAAGAAATTTTACAAAGTTTGATACAGGCTCGCGCTCGCTAACTAGGGAGTTTTCGATTTTGCTCATGTCGGCTACACCGAGGGCGAGCCCACACATCACAATTTCGCCCTCAGGGATTCCAACTATCTGACGTATGGTGGGATGGAAACGATTAAAGGCAGCCTGTGCGCAGGTATCAAGATTGCGACCACGAGCCGCTACCATAAAACTTTGCAGGAAACAGCCAAAATCTAACCAAGATCCTGTATTCATTTTTCGTTCAATCGTAAAAATGATTCCAACAGGCGCACCGAAAAACGTGTAGTTCTTGCCGTGTTGTGCGTGCATTCCAGCTTTGTCGTCGCGTCCGAGTCCCAATAATTTATAGAGGGAGAGGCCAACTTTACGGCGACGATCAATGTAAGGAGATTCCCACTCGGTGGGATAGTAGCGGTAGTCTTCTTTTTGAGCCTCGAAGCGAGTCTTGTCGTTATAAATGTCGAGAATGGTATTGGACAAGCGATCCTTGATCTCTCCGGTCAAGACATACGCCTTCCAAGGCTGGGTATTTGAGCCAGATGGAGCACGCGCTGCAACCTCAAACATTTTTTCAATCTCTTCCCGAGGGACAGGCGTCGGTAAAAAGGCGCGCATCGAGTGACGGGAGATCATGGCGTCGTCCACGATTTGCTGTTGAGTGGTTTTAATCATTGGGGTGCCTTCTTTGCATCATTGGTAATTAGTGAGTTGGCTATTTTGCCGCATTGCCACATGTCTGTGCGGCGTTTTGGCACTTTAGGCGTTATCTTTGCCAATTTTTTTTAAACCCATACAATCGAGTCAAACAATAAGGGAGATTCTCGATGAGTGCTAGTGCGATGCAAGCATTTAGTGACAGCGCGCGTGACTTGTTAAGTCGCAATGGGGCGATTGAGCGCTTGCGCCGTTTACGCGACGCAGATGTCGGGTTTGATCGTGTGGCATGGCAAGAGCTCGCGAATGCTGGGTGGCTGGGCATTTTGGTTTCTGAGGACGAGGGCGGACTCGGATTAGGCTTACGGGAAATGTCTGCGATCGCGCAAGAGGTTGGTCAGGCGCTGTTACCCGAGCCTTACATCGCTGGTGCAGTGCAGGTTGCCACCGTTTTGACGGGCGTACCGCCAAGTGTCTTGCGCAGTCAGTTGCTCGAGCAGTTAGTGAACGGCTCTTGTGTGGCCGGACTCGCTTGGCAAGAGAAGCTAGGGCAGATGCAAGCGCTAGAAGCGCTCACAGTGAAGAGTGTCGTGCAGAACGACATGCTTTGCCTGTCGGGGAATAAGTCTTTTGTGAGCCCGTCGAATGGAGCAGATGGCTGGATTGTCTTGGCGATGCAGCAGTCTGAGCCTGTGCTTGTGTGGCTACCTTCTAATCTGACGGGACTTGTGTGTGAAGAGCTCCGCGGGGCAGATGGTCTACCCACCTGTACCTTGAAACTAATGAATGTCGCTGTCCCCGCAGACCATGTTTTGTTGCGAGGGACGGATGCGCTTACTCTTGTCGATAGTGCAAACGATCGAGCGCGCGTCATACAGTCCGCTGAACTACTGGGCGTGATGAGAAAAGCGTTGAGTCAGACAATCGACTATCTCGGAACCCGCAAGCAGTTTGGCCAAGCGATAGGCAGTTTTCAGGCGCTCAAGCATCGCGCGGTCGATGCATATATTCAAGTCGAGTTGTCCTCCTCTTGTATTGAGGATGTCCTTACGCAAATAGAGCAGGGCGGGGAGCTTTCTGCTTTAGCAAGTCGAGCAAAGGCTCGAACTGTTTACGCGGCACTGTTAGTGACCCGGATGGCGATTCAGTTCCATGGCGCGATGGGTTTTACAGATGAGTGCGATGTTGGCTTGTATTACAAGCGAACGCTCAAACTGTCTGCGCAGCTTGGAAATTTAAACGGACATCGTATACGCTTCTTTCAACAGACTGCACCCGAGTCCTCGACGACCGCACAAGTTACAACAGCAGAGTTTCCGTCGCAGGCCGACTGGGACGCGATGTCGGAGAAAGATTTTCGGCAGATGCTGCGCAGCTTCTATTCAACAAACTATCCCGAGACGTTGCGCAATGTCCCACGTCGTCTGCACTGGCATGAGATCAAAGATTGGTATATGACGCTATCGCGTCAAGGTTGGGTCGCCCCAGCTTGGCCCAAGCGTTTTGGTGGGATGGGTTTGTCGCCAGAAAAGATGATTGCCTATGTGGAAGAGCAGGAGCAGTACGGGGTAGCACGTGCGCCGGATATGGGGATTGTCATGATTGGTCCGCTCTTAATACAACGCGGGAGTCCGGCACAACAACAGCAATTTCTGCCGAAAATCATTGCTGGAGAACATGTCTGGTGTCAGGGTTATTCGGAGCCTGGTGCTGGCTCTGACTTGGCTTCCCTGCGGACTGAGGCAATTCAAGATGGCGATGTGTTTGTCGTGAACGGTCAGAAAATCTGGACGACCTTGGCGCAAGATGCAACGCATATGTTCGCTCTGGTGCGCACGGACAAAGAGGCAAAAAAACAAGCTGGTATTAGTTTTTTGTTGATTGACTTAGCGACGCCTGGCATTACGATCAGACCGATTAAAGATATTGTGGGCTATGAAGAGTTTTGCGAGGTTTTTTTCGATAATGTCCGCGTGCCTGTCGAGAATCTTGTTGGCGAGTTAAATCAGGGCTGGACGATAGCCAAGACGCTTTTGGGCTTTGAAAGAATTTTTCTCGGCAGCCCGAAACAATCACGCTACGCGATGAGTCAACTCACGGCCATGGCTGAACACCTTAAGCTTTTCTCCGATGCTGTTTTTGTTTCGCGCTACGCCGAATTAATGCTAGATGTTGCTGATCAGGTGTCAGGCTACACACATTATGCTGAGATGGTGAAGCGCGGAGAGGTGTTGCCCCCTAGTGTTTCTTTGTTGAAAATCTGGGGTACGGATACGTACCAACGAATTTGCGCGCTGATGGTTGAGTATGCACAGGAGCATGGGGCCTCGGGCTTTAACACCGAGTTGTCTCCTACTGGCTTAAATGTGCCAGCTATTATGCTGAACTCAATACCGTCCACGATTTATGGTGGCAGCACAGAGGTGCAGAAAGAAATTCTGGCTAAGCATGTACTGAAGCTGCCGGACTAAAGGCGGTTCGAGCATAAAAAATGCGCTCTCCGTAAAGGAGGCGAACTCAATAGGAGAGATTTTGGAAACGATTCAATACGAAGTACGCGCGGGTGTTGGAACGCTGACGCTTAATCGTCCGCAACGAAAAAACGCGATTGATGCGGTGATGCGCGAGGAGCTAAAAGAGGTCGTGGCATCAATGCCGCGCCAACGCGACTTGCGGGCGCTCATTATCACCGGTGCAGGCGCGACGTTTTGTGCCGGTGGTGATATCAGTGTGATGGGGGCTGGCACCTTGAGTCCTGAGGATGGTCGGCATCGGATGCGGCATGACTATCTTTCCTGGATTGAGACCCTGCTTAGGCTGGAGATCCCCGTCATCTCCGCAGTCGAGGGCGCGGCCTACGGTGCAGGCTTTAGCTTGGCGCTCACGGCCGATATTATTTTGGCTGCACCGAGCAGTCGCTTTTGCCTCTCGTTTATGAAGCTTGGCTTGATTCCCGATTGTGCGGCGTTCTATACCTTACCTCGCGTCGTTGGACTGCAGCGTGCGAAGGAGCTGGCGTTTTCGGCACGAGAGTTGAGTGCGCAAGAAGCGCGAGATCTGGGGATCGTGCTGGAGGTGCTGCCCGAAGGACGGGTGCTCGAGCGTGCGCACCAGATGGCAGATTGTTTTGCACAAGCGGCACCGGCGGCGCTTGCGATGACCAAGCGCGCTTTTAACGCTTCGTTAAATAGTTCATTGGAAGTCATGATGGATATTGAAGCCGATGGGCAAGCGGTAGCGCGCACTAGTCAATGGCATACCGATGCGGTAGAGCGGTTTTTAAATAAAAAGCCCTCGGCATTTAAGTGGCCTAGCGCACTGGATTAATGTATTTTTCCTCCTCCGGCGGGCACGCACGTGTCCCTCTCGTACTGGTTTGTGGAACACAGACTTTGACGAGGCGCGCGCTCGTTAGCCGCTTGTTGATGCAGTTGCCGACGCGCTTTTTTAAATTGTTGGCGCAGCGCCCAGAGTCCCCCCGTGCTTTTGATGACCATGTCGCCCAATGGTTTGATGGAGCGATGGGAGCGATCGAGGGGGACTGCCTTTGTTGTGGTTTAGGGAGTGGCTTGGGTGACGCGCTGCGTAGTATTTTTTTGAGCGCCTTGTCCAGCAGAGGAGAGCGACTTGAGCGAGTGTTGATCGATACGGACACGATTCGTGTTGAACAACTGCGGCAGACGTTGAGGCACACGCCTTTTCTGGGCCAGCGTTTTGTGCATCACGCGACCCTATGGGTTGTTGAGCCAGCCGAGTTCGATGCCCAACGCTTGAGTAGCGTCTTGTTGGATGCGCCGGATTCCGCGGTTCGAGTGTCCCAAGCGGGCGGTGCGATTGGTACTGTGGTGGTGAGTCAACCCGTTGGCTGCGAGCGTGCAGCGTTTGAAGCTGCTTTTGACACTATTCGTGACACCATTGCGGCAACTGCACCGGAAATTGGTGTTGTGCGGGGTTTTTCCGACACGCTTGCCGCTGATATGCGCTTGTTGCCTTAGTCAGGGAAAGCCTCGATAGTTGGGAAATTGCCTCAGTGTGGGGCAAAGAGCTTGAGGTTGTAAGGGGAGTGCGTTACACTTCTCAGCATTGGTTGTGGAAGTGTCGCAACAAGTTCCTCGCACCAAACAGTTTAAAATGCGGGATGGAAGCGTAAGTGCAAGTGGTAAGTGCCTGCGCCGCGATAAGAATGCATATGAATTAAGTACAGCCAGATTGCCAGTTTATCTACACTGCGCAATCTTTGGCGTTAGCCTCAAACGCTCTGCGTGAGGCTCGAGTTCAAACCGTAACGATTTAATTGCTCCGATCTGACCAAGACAGCTAATGTGTGTCCTTTAAGACTTCACCTGTTGCGCGTCAATTCTGCGGTTGGGTTCGATGCGCAGCGATCCAATGAGATAAATATTCAATTGACGGCTAAACGAGATATACAAAATAAAACTGGCCGAGCGCCAAAAGCGATCGACCAGTTGTATTTGGTTGCGGGGGCAGGATTTGAACCTACGACCTTCGGGTTATGAGCCCGACGAGCTGCCAGACTGCTCCACCCCGCGTCTGAAGAAAAGAAGTATAGCGTACATACTGCTTTAGAACAAGTTGCCTACAGCGCTTAACAGGAAATGAAAGACTTATGAATGGTCAGCATGACAATAATCATGACAATAGTCATGAACAGACAGAGGTTGGCGCCGTAGAGACGCCCGTTATACAAAGTATTGAGTCTGACCCAGTTGCGACATCGGAATTGGTGCAGGTCGTTGAGGTTGATGCAGAAGTTCTTCTGCATGCAGAAAAAGTGCTTGAGACGGCATTGCTGTGCGCTTCAGTGCCGATGCCTTTGAGTGAGTTAATCAAGTTATTTGATGAGCCTTCCTTTACTGCAGCGCAGTTGACACGCCTGCTTGAGGACTTGCAGCAAATTTGGCTTGATCGCGGGATGGAACTCGTGGAGCTCGCAAGCGGTTGGCGATTTCAGAGTCGTGCAGCAATGCAACGACATCTTGAGCGTCTAAGTCCAGAGCGTGTGCCCAAGTATTCGCGTGCAGTAATGGAGACGCTTGCCATCATTGCCTGGCGCCAACCCGTTACGCGCGGTGATATTGAAGATATTCGCGGTGTGACCGTTTCGTCCCAGATCATTAAAACGTTGGAAGATCGCGGTTGGGTCGAGGTCATCGGCCATCGCGACGGTCCAGGTCGGCCCGGTTTGCTTGGCACGACTCGGCAGTTTTTGGACGATTTAGGCTTGCGTGCGCTTGACGAGTTACCCGCGCTAGGGGAGGCGGAGATTAGTGAAGCGTTGCAATCACTCGCGCTTGAGTCCGGTATGGCGGCCAGCAACATGTTGTCTGCGCAAAGTAGTGAGCAAAGTTTGGATGCAGTGGATTCATTGCCCCTCGATTTAGAAGCGCCAGCCGATGAGCAAAGCGTGATGTTGTCAGAAACTGCGGTTCCTCCGTCAGTGCCCCTACCAAACCTGGAGTCCAAGTGACTAATTCGAATACCGAGCATCCTGACAACCAGGCATCAGTCCCACAGACTGAGCAGGTCTCCGCTTCACAAGACGCTCAAGAGGGTACAGCTGCTTCACCTGCAAAGCCCCGTGGACGCAAATTGCGCACGCCTTTCAGGCGTCGGCGCAGTGAGTCCCCAGAGGCGGTAGAGGGGGGTGATTCTGCGGCACCTGTAAAAAGCGTTGATGCGGATGTTGCAATCGGTGAAGCACAGGATCAAGCCGACACGGTCGATATGGGCGATCCCGTGCAGGCTGAGAAAGAGGCTCAAGAGGCACTAGCCTATTTGAGTGGTGCTGATCGTAGCGAACAGCGCCTCAATAAATATTTGAACAGTGATCTGTTGATGCCCAAGCTGCACAAACTTTTGGCAGACGCAGGCATTGGTTCGCGACGCGAGATGGAGGAGCTCATCATCGCTGGTCGTGTGTCAGTCAATGGTGAACCGGCACACATTGGTCAGCGCGTAGGGCCCAACGATTTAGTGCGTGTAAACGGTAGGCCCATCACACGCACCAACACTAAAAAACCACCACGCGTAATTTTGTATCACAAGCCTGCAGGCGAGATTGTGAGCCATGACGATCCGGGTGGTCGTGCCAACGTTTTTGCACGCTTACCCAAGATGAAGGTCGGTAAGTGGCTGTCGGTCGGGCGTCTCGATCTAAACACCGAAGGCCTGTTAATTCTGACAACATCGGGTGATCTGTCGAATCGGCTGCTACATCCTCGTTACGGCAACGAGCGCGAGTACGCGGTGCGGGTTCTCGGAGAGCTCGGTCCACAACAGCGCCAATCATTGTTGGATGGCGTGGTGCTTGACGACGGTCCTGCGAGCTTTGGCATGATTGAGTTCCTAGGTGGCGAGGGGAGTAATCGTTGGTATCGTGTGACCTTAAATGAAGGGCGCAATCGGGAAGTGCGTCGTATGTTTGAGTCGGTGGGCTTAACAGTGAGTCGTTTGATTCGTACGCGCTTTGGCGACATTGTGTTACCGACAACACTGCGTCGTGGTCGCTGGGAGGAGTTGGATCCTAAGCTTGTCAGCGCCTTGATGTTGCAGGTTGGTTTACTGCGCGATGACGATGAGTCCGGTGATGGTCGCTCGCGCGCTCCAAAGCAACCGACTTCGCACGACAGCGCCTTGCCTCCGGGTTTCGGCACGATGGACCGTAACGGCAGTCATGGCGCACGTATGGGGCGACGCGGTAATGTTCAGGGTGGACGCTCTGGCAAACCCGCACCGTTTGCTCACCCCACTGAGTCAGCGCCAACGGTGTTGACCGTGACGGGTGGGTATGCAAATGGTCATCCCACGGGAGGCCAAGGAGCGGGACGCGGAGGTCGCTCGGGCAAGCCAGGAGGACCTAATGCGCGGCCGGGCGGTCGCTCGGGGGGACCGGCAGGGCCTGGCGCCAAAGCGGGCGCAAGAGGACGTCCAGGCGGTAGGCCTGGCGGGCGCCCGGGGGCTGGCCAGACAAGCGCAGTGGGTGAGTCCCAGCCTCTAGCTTCGAGTGGTCCACGTCCTGAGGGCGCACGCCCGCGTGGTCCAGGTGGTGGGGCTCCGGGCGGAGCGGGTGCGCGGCCCCCTAAGGGAGCCGGAGGTCCGAGAGGTCCAGGTAAACCAGGCGGACAAGGTCGCTCTGGACCTAAGGGTAACGCAGGAAAGCCTAGGTCTGGGCCAAAGGGAGACGACTGGCAGCCCAAAGGAGCGTCAGCGCATGAGTCTCGTTTAGGCTTCACGAAGTCGTCCAGGGGTGATCGTTAATTGCAGGCAGGTAAGCCGCTAAATGATTGCCACGACAAGAAAAATTGTCGTTTTCATGCTAGAATAATGGGCTAATGCGTATTTACTTTTGTGCGCAAATGAGCTTGGTGCAGGATTTTTTGTGCAGGATTTGTGCGCGGTGCTGCAGGTGAGACCTTTGGAGCTTAACGCTGCTCGGTCTAGGCGCCGTAGTTAAGTCTTAACTGGTTGTAAATGGGCTGTTATTCAGCCCATTTTTTTTGAGTGTATGGCAGATCTTTTTACTCTTACGCAGCAGTCTCTTGCATCAATGGATATCGAATTTATCGATATCGAACGTGGCGCATTGGGTTTGTTACGTGTCACGATCGATCGCCCTGAAGGCGTGCGTATAGAAGATTGTGAACAGGTTTCCAAGCATTTGTCGCGAGTATTCGAGGTAGAAAACATCGATTACCGCCGACTTGAGGTTGGTTCGCCCGGCGTAGATCGGCCGCTCAAAACAGAGTCTGATTACAAGCGGTTTGTGGGTGAACGTGTTGAAGTGAAGTTGCGCGAGGCGGTAGAGAATCAAAAAGTTTTTTCGGGTGTGTTGATCGACCGTAGTGGTGTGGTCAGCACAGCAGGTGCCGAGGTGCAGTCTAAACCTTTCGGTATCGAGTTTGAGGCAAAAAAAGGTGAGGTTCGACAAGTGGCGTTTGCGTTTTCGGACGTAGAGCGTGGCAAGTTGGATCCAGTCTTGGATTTCAAGGGCAAAAAGCGATGAGTCGCGAAATTCTTCTGTTGGTTGATGCGTTGGCACGTGAAAAAAACGTGACCCGTGACGTGGTGTTTGATGCGCTTGAGGGCGCCTTGGCTTCGGCCATGAAAAAACGCTTTAAAGAGGATGCGGATATCCGTGTGTCAGTGAACCGGACAACGGGCGACCATGAGGGCTTTCGCCGTTGGCTCGTCGTTGCTGATGAACTAGGCTTGCAGGAGCCTGATCAACAAGAAATGCTGTCTGACGCTCAAGAAATCGTCTCTGACATCGAAGTCGGTGAGTACATCGAAGAGGCGCTTGAGCCGATCGAGTTTGGTCGTATTGGCGCTCAGGCAGCCAAGCAAGCCATCCTGCAACGTATTCGCGATGCCGAACGCGAACAGATCCTCAATGACTTCCTTGATCGCGGAGAGACCATTGTCTCTGGTTCGATCAAGCGTATGGATAAGGGCGATGTCATTGTCGAAACCGGCAAGATAGAAGCCCGTCTGCCGCGCAGCGAGATGATTCCTAAAGAAAACCTGCGGGTCGGTGATCGTGTGCGCGCGTGGGTACTAAAAATCGATCGTACCGCACGTGGTCAACAAGTAATTTTGTCACGCGCCGCGCCTGAATTTATTCAACAGTTATTTGAAAATGAAGTCCCAGAAATCGAGCAGGGCTTACTAGAGATTAAAGGGGCGGCACGTGATCCAGGCGTACGAGCCAAAATTGCGGTGATCGCATACGACAAACGTATCGATCCTATCGGTACCTGCGTCGGCATGCGTGGCTCACGCGTGACGGCAGTGCGTAACGAGCTAGGTGGCGAGCAGGTCGATATTGTTTTGTGGTCGGACGACCCTGCAGAGTTCGTCATCGGTGCACTCGCGCCAGCAAACGTCGAATCTATTGTGGTCGACGAAGATCGACATGCGATGGACGTTGTGGTTGATGAAGAAAATCTTCCCAAAGCGATTGGCTCTAAAGGTCAGAACGTGCGTTTGGCTTCTGAACTGACTGGTTGGCAGATCAACATCATGACGCCCGAAGAAAGTCAGAACCGTCAAGAATCTGAGCGAGCGTCGTTGCGTGCGACCTTTATGTCGCGCTTGGATGTGGACGAAGAGGTTGCTGATATTTTGATTGATGAAGGGTTCACCGGCCTCGAAGAGATCGCTTACGTGCCGATGCAAGAACTGTTGGAAATCGAATCGTTTGACGAAGATACGATTAACGAACTGCGCACACGCGCACGCAATGCCCTGCTCACTGAGGCGATTGCTCAAGAAGAGCGTGTTGAAACAGCGCAAGATTTGTTTACGCTTGAGGGCATGACTCCTGAGTTGATCGCGAAATTGGCGGCTGCAAATGTGAATACACGCGATGATTTGGCAGAGTTGGCAACGGATGAGTTGGCAGAGCTGACCGGATTGGAAGCGTCTGCTGCAAGCGAAATTATTATGGCGGCGCGTGCGCATTGGTTTGAGAGCTAGTGCGCTCTACCGCCTCGAAGTACACCTGAAGTTGTAACGCTGTAAATAGGTAAGAGAGAGTCTAATGTCGAGTAACACAGTCGCCCAGTTCGCTATCGAATTGAAAATGCCTGCCAACGTACTGCTAGAGCAGTTGCGTGGAGCAGGCGTCGATCTCAAATCGGTAGACGATAATGTCACGGACGGCGACAAAGCTCGACTACTCGAGTCTCTGCGCCGTTCGCATGGTGCCACTGAGGGTAAGAAAATTACGCTCACTCGCAGGCAGACTACTGAGATTCGTCAGGCTGATGGCTCAGGGAAGTCGCGCACCATTCAAGTCGAAGTGCGTAAAAAGCGTGTGTTTGTTAAGCGCGATACACCTGAAACTGCCGATGTTGCGCCGGTAGAGCCGATCGCTGCGCCAGCCATCGCTCCCGTTGTGGATGCAGCTCCGGTTCAGGCGCCTCCTACTCTTGAGCAAGCTGTCGAGATCCCAGCAACCGCGACTCCTGAGGTTGTGGTGCCTGTGCAGGTGCCGGAGATGGCGCCTCCGACGAAGGCTATACCGACTGAGCCTGTCGCGGTTGAGGTAGCGTCCGTAGACGTTACACCTGAAGTTGTCAGTGCCCCAGAGGTTGTCGCTGAGCCTGTCGCTGCCGCGCCGGTAGTTGACTCTCCCGTGGTGACGGATGCACCTGCTGAGCAAGCTGCCAGTGAGTCGAGCACCGATTCCACTAAAACCGCTCCGAAAGCCTTGCGCGGTCGAGCTGTTACACCTGCTCATCTTGAAGGCGATGCAGGCGTTCGCGACGAGGCGCGACGCGCTTCTGAAGCTGAAGCTGCCGCTTTGCGCGATATGCTCAACAAGCCGCGCAAAGCGCCGCGTGTTGAACCCGATCCTGCCGCTTTATCTGGCACGCTACACAAGCCTGCTGGTGCCAAAGCAGGTAAAAAAGAAGGTGCAGTGGATGCCGCCGGTAAAAAGACGCTGAAGTCAGGCGAAATCGCGTCGACTTGGTCTGACGATGCATCCCGCAGGAAGCCTGCAGAGAAGCGCGATGCGCCTGCCGCGCCTGGGCGCGAGGGTTGGCGTGCTGGTGGTAAGAGCAAGTCAGGTGGCAGGAAGGGCGGACGCGGTGCAAATAATGCACAGCAAGATAACCGCGAGCCAGCACCCATTGAATTTATTGCACGTGAAATCCATGTGCCAGAAACGATTAGCGTGGCTGACCTTGCGCACAAAATGTCGATTAAAGCGGGAGAGGTCATTAAGCATCTGATGCAGTTGGGTCAGATGGTGACGATTAACCAAGTGCTTGATCAAGAGACCGCTATGATCGTGGTCGAAGAGCTCGGTCACAAGGCAATCGCTGCGAAGCTGGATGATCCGGAAGCGTTCCTCGATGAGGACGCGCCTCACGAAGATGTCCAGCTGATGCCACGTGCACCAGTCGTGACGGTCATGGGCCACGTTGATCACGGTAAGACTTCACTACTCGATTACATTCGTCGCGCCAAAGTGGCCTCGGGTGAAGCGGGCGGAATTACACAGCACATTGGTGCCTACCACGTGCAAACCGAACGTGGCATGGTTACCTTCCTCGATACTCCAGGCCATGAGGCCTTTACCGCGATGCGCGCACGTGGCGCGAAGGCAACCGATATTGTGATTTTGGTGGTGGCAGCTGACGATGGTGTCATGCCGCAAACAAAAGAAGCTATTCACCATGCGAAGGCAGCAGGCGTTCCGCTTGTGGTTGCGGTCAACAAAATTGACAAACCAGAAGCGAACCCCGAGCGCGTCAAGCAAGAGTTGGTCGTAGAAGAGGTCGTGCCTGAAGAATACGGTGGTGATGTACCTTTCATTTCAGTCTCTGCAAAGACTGGGCAAGGTATCGATACACTGCTAGAGAACGTGTTGCTGCAGGCAGAAGTTTTGGAACTGAAGGCCGCGATTGACGCACCTGCAAAAGGTATCGTGATCGAAGCGCGGCTAGATAAAGGTCGTGGTCCTGTGGCGACAATCCTCGTACAAAGCGGTACCTTGCATCGCGGTGATGTCGTGCTGGCCGGTGCCAGCTACGGTCGTGTGCGCGCCATGCTTGACGAAAATGGCAAGCCAATCCAATCTGCTGGTCCGTCGATTCCTGTTGAAATCCAGGGTTTGACTGAGGTGCCAGCGGCCGGTGATGAGGTGATGTCTTTGGCTGATGAGCGACGTGCACGTGAAATTGCACTGTTCCGCCAAGGTAAATTCCGCGATGTTAAGTTGGCACGTCAACAGGCCGCTAAGCTCGAATCGATGTTCGAAAATATCGCCGAGGGTTCACAAACTTTGTCCTTGATTGTGAAGACGGACGTGCAGGGCTCGCAAGAAGCGTTGGTGCAGTCGCTTGTGAAACTGTCAACCGAAGAAGTGCGCATACAAGTTGTGCACGCAGCGGTGGGCGGTATCTCTGAAAGCGACGTCAACCTGGCAATTGCGTCTGGTGCAGTGATGATCGGCTTTAACGTTCGTGCGGATGCCAGCTCGAAGAAGCTCGCAGAAGCCAACGGCGTAGATATTCGTTACTACAACATCATTTATGACGCAGTCGACGAGGTCAAACTGGCCATGTCGGGAATGCTTGCGCCCGAGAAGCGCGAAGAAATCATTGGGATGGTAGAGATTCGTGAGGTCTACACGATTTCGCGTATTGGTACTGTCGCCGGTTGTATGGTGACCGATGGTTTGGTGCGTCGTGACTCTCAAGTGCGTCTGTTGCGCAATAACGTTGTGCACTGGACCGGCTATATGGAGTCCTTGCGTCGATTCAAGGATGATGTGCGCGAAGTGAAGTCGGGCTTTGATTGCGGTGTAACACTGCGTGGTAACAATGATCTGCAAGTGGGTGATCAGCTTGAGATCTTCGAAATCAGGGAAGTGGCCCGTACGCTGTAAGCCAAATCCATGAGCCGCCATAAGCAAAAAACCGCACCCGGTCGTAATTTAAGACTGGCTGACCAGATTCAAAAGGATCTGGCCATTATCATTCAACGCGAAATCGATATGAGTCGCGTGGGTCTGATTACGGTTTCTGGGATAGAGCTCACAACTGATTATGCGCATGCCAAGGTTTACTTCACTGTGCTAGGTGGTGAGCCTGAGCTGGCTGCCGCACTATTAAATGAAAAAGCAGGGTGGTTTCATTCGCAGCTCTATAAGTTGTTGCACATACACACCGTGCCGACTTTGCGCTTTTTTCATGATCCTCAGCTCAAGCGTGGCATTGAAATGTCTGCACTGATTGATCAAGCAAATTTGCCCGGCCAGTATGCCGGTGTGCCTGACGAGCCCGAGGACAAGCCTTAAGGGGCTGTCGTTTCTGGAATAGACGATGGCTAAAAAACGCGGGCGCGTGCTCGATGGAGTGTTGTTGCTGGACAAGCCGGTTGGTTTGTCGAGTAATCATGCCTTGCAGCGGGCCAAGCGCGCCATGGATGCGCAAAAGGCAGGCCACACCGGCACGCTTGATCCGTTTGCGACCGGGCTCCTAGTGTGTTGTATGGGGCGCGCGACCAAGATTTCCGGTGCCATGTTGAATGCCGATAAAAGTTATCTGGCGACCATCGCCTTTGGTCGGGAAACTGACTCAGGTGATTTGACTGGAATAGTGGTCAATGAAGCCGCAGCTGATTTTGAGGGCGTGTCACAAGAGCGTCTTAATACTGTTTTAGATTCCTTTGTCGGGACGCAGCTGCAGATTCCTCCGATGATTTCGGCCCTAAAACGCGATGGCAAGCCGTTGTACGAATATGCACGTCAAGGAATCGTACTCGAGCGTGAACCTCGCGAAATTACGATTCGAGGTATCGAGTTATTGGAGGCGACGCCAACAAGCGCGAATATCCACGTCCACTGCACTAAGGGGACCTATATTCGAACGCTCGCGCAGGACATTGGACGTGTGTTGGGTTGTTATGCACACTTGTCGGCTCTTCGCCGGACTCGTGTGGGGCCCTTTCTGTTGGATGCAGCGATTGAGCTTGAAGCACTGCAAACGATGGAAGCACCCGAGTCCAAGTTAATTGCGATGAATGATTTACCTGAAGGCTTGGTGCCTCCAGCAAAAAATGTAGTTTCACTTCACTAAAGGACTTGTATGTCACGCGCATTGCGTAACGTTGCGATTATTGCCCACGTTGACCACGGCAAAACCACATTGGTCGATCAGCTTCTGCGTCAGTCCGGAACTTTCCGGTCTAACGAGCGGATGACCGAGCGAGTCATGGATTCTAACGATCTTGAGAAAGAGCGTGGCATTACGATTCTCTCCAAGAACTGTGCCGTCGAGTACGAGGGCACACACATCAATATCGTTGATACGCCCGGACACGCCGATTTTGGTGGCGAAGTCGAGCGTGTACTGTCGATGGTTGACGGCGTGCTGTTGTTGGTCGACGCCGTGGAAGGTCCGATGCCACAAACGCGTTTTGTGACCAAAAAGGCTTTGGCTCTTGGTCTGCAGCCAATCGTGGTGATTAATAAGGTGGATCGTCCAGGTGCGCGTTGCGATTTTGTGATCAATGCGACCTTTGAACTGTTCGATAAGCTCGGTGCGACAGAGGAGCAGTTAGATTTCCCGATCGTATATGCGTCTGGCCTGAACGGTTATGCGGGTCTAACCGAAGACGTGCGCGAAGGTGATATGCGCCCACTGTTCAATGCAATTCTTGAGCATGTGCCCATGCGCGAAGATGATCCTGAGGCGCCTTTGCAGCTGCAGATCTCCTCGATCGATTACAGCTCCTATGTTGGCAAAATCGGCATCGGCCGAATTCGTCGTGGACGTATCAAAACTGGCATGGATGTGCTGTGTGTGAATGGCCCCGATGGTGTGCCGTTTAAAGGTCGTATTAATCAAGTATTGAAGTTCAAAGGCCTAGAGCGCGAAGTCGTTGAAGACGCGATCGCGGGTGATATCGTGCTGGTCAACGGTATTGAAGACATCGGTATCAGTACA
>Ga0164292_10001874_pt1 | contig 17129 bp, 10 predicted proteins | sample GEODES117metaG_FD_111486 | JGI IMG/M metagenome (GOLD analysis project Ga0164292, IMG submission 111486) | Eutrophic lake water microbial communities from Lake Mendota, Wisconsin, USA - GEODES117 metaG | ecosystem: Environmental > Aquatic > Freshwater > Lake | place: USA: Lake Mendota...
ATTTCCCTGGCTGAACGCGACTGTAATCTTGCGGCGGGACAGCAATCAATGGGCGTTACTGGGCTCGAACCAGTGACCTCCACCGTGTGAGGATGGCGCTCTAGCCGACTGAGCTAAACGCCCCAATTGCTGTTGGCAGGCGAGAATTGTAGCAAACGGCCCGCGGGCTTGCCAATCACGGAAGCAACTCAATATGCCCGAAACAGGCGAGCCAGGCCTCGTGCTAGGTTGATTATTCCGGCTCGCTTGACACTGACGCCGCCAAGCACCGGCCAAGCACTGGTTCGCCTTGCGGTTGTTCACCGGCAAGCCCAGCGAGTTTCTTGTGAATCACGAGCCCCGGCATTCATCCCGGCATTAATCGACGTCAAACGGAACGTCGCCGCCACCGCTGGAGCGCGCGTCAATTTCCGATTCGCCAGTTCCGCCCTTTTGTGCCGCCTTCTTCACGCTGCCTTTTTTGGCCGCAGCCTTTTTGGGAGCTGCCTTTTTCGCACTCTTTTTCGCAGCCTTTTTAGCCGTTGCCGGTGCCGCCTTTTTGCCGCTGCCAACTGCTCGGCCGCGGCCGCCCTTTTTCTTGGAAGGCCCGGCCGCCGCACGCTCGGCCAGTAATCGCAAAGCCAACTCCAAGGTCAATCCCTCCGCCGGAACATCTTTTGGCAGGGTCGCATTTGTGACCCCGTCCGCCAGATACATGCCATACCGGCCGTTGAGCAATTTGATCGGCTGGTTGGTGACGGGCGAAACTTCGAAGGTTCGAACCGGCTCGGCGGCCCGACCACGACCACGCCCGGCTGCTTTCGGTTGCCGCAACAATTCGACTGCCTGCTCAAGAGTCACATCGAGCACGGAAATATCGGCTGGCAACGATCGCGTCTCCGCGCCGCATTTCACATACGGACCAAACTTGCCATTGAAGGCCAACACCGGCTCTTGCGAATCGGGATTACTTCCCAAGTCGCGAGGCAATGACAACAGCTTGAGCGCGGTTTCCAAGGTCACCGTCTCTGGCGTCATCCCTTTGAGCAGCGAAGCGTTTTTGGGCTTTTCGTCCTCGTCGCCTTCAGGCACAGCCAATTGCACGTACGGCCCAAAGCGGCCCTGCTTCAGATAAACGGGGCGACCGGTTGAGGGACAGAAGCCGAGCGGCTCTTCCCCGACCTGAGCCTGGTCCAACAGCTCCAGCGCCTTGGTGAGATTCAGTTCGTCCGGAGCTGTCTCTTCCCGCAGCGGCGAGGTCCGCGGCCCCTGTTCAAGGTAAGGTCCGTACCGCCCGACCCGGACGTTAACCGGTTCGCAGTGTTCACCCGTTTGCGGCGTTCCGAGCGGAAAGGTGCAGACTTCGCGTGAATCGACTTCCTTGAGCTTGGTCTCCAGTTGCTGCTTCAGGCCAGGACGCCCGCTTGGTCCCGCGACACCGTGATAAAAATGTTCGAGGTACTGGACATTGTCCGCCTCGTCGCGGCTGATGGCGTCCATCACATCTTCCATCTGCGCGGTGAAGTCGTAATCCACCAAGTTTGGAAAATGCTCTTCCATCAGGCGGACAACCGAGAATGCCGACCAAGACGGGACGAGGTATCCGCCCTTCTTGAAGACATAGTCCCGGGCCTGAATCGTATCGATAATTGAAGCATAGGTACTGGGGCGGCCGATTCCTCGGCGTTCCAGTTCGCGCGTCAAGGCTGCTTCACTGTACCGAGCCGGGGCTTGGGTAGAGTGGGACTTGGACTCGAGCCGCTCGCAATCGAGCCGCTGTCCCGGTTGCACGGCCGGGAGGATCTTTTCCTGGTCAGCCAAGTCGCTGGCCGGATCGTCCGAGCCTTCCACATAGGCCCGCAAAAAGCCTGGGAATTCGATCGTCTTGCCAGACACCTGGAAAACCGCCCCCCCGCCATTGATCGAGACGATAATGTTGTTCCCGCGGGAGTTGACCATCTGGCTGGCCACGGTCCGTTTCCAGATCAGTTCGTACAACCGAAATTCGTCGTCGCGCAGTTCCCGCCGGACATCGTTCAACATTCGGAACGATTGGCCGGTCGGACGGATCGCTTCGTGAGCTTCCTGAGCATTCTTGACTTTGGAGACATAGCTCCGCGGTTCGCTGGGGAGATACTCCCGCCCGTACTCGGCCTGTACCAAATTCCGCGCGGCCGAGACGGCTTCACTGGAAAGCGTCGTCGAATCGGTACGCATGTAAGTGATAAAACCATTTTCGTACAAGCTCTGAGCCGCGTTCATCGTGCGCCGCGCGGTGAAACCCAACTTGCGGTTCGCTTCCTGCTGCAGCGTACTGGTCGTAAAGGGCGCGGCAGGAGAACGGCTGTACGGCTTGACATCGACGGATGCGACCTCGAACTTCGCGCTTCGAAGCCGGTCAGCCAGTTCGGCCACTTGCTGTTCGTTGAGAACCAGACAGGCCGGGTCCTTAATCTTGCCCGTGGAGGAATCGAAATCCTTGCCGGTGGGGATCTTCCGCCCATCAACCGACTGCAGCACAGCGTCCAGTTTTTCCTGACTGCCAGTCAGGAAATGACCTACCAAGTCCCAGTAACTGGCCGACACGAACGCCATCCGTTCCCGCTCGCGCTCGACCAGCAATCTGACCGCCACACTTTGCACCCGGCCCGCACTGCGTCCGAGGCTCTTTTTCCAGAGGAATTCGGAAATTTCATAGCCATAGAGCCGATCAAGAATTCGCCGCGTCTCCTGGGCTTTGACCAAGCCTTCGTCGATATCGCGGGGGCTCGCCAAGGCCTGTTCGATCGCGGTCTTGGTAATTTCGTGAAACACCAACCGCTTGACCGGCACCTTGGGCTTCAGCGTCTCCACCAAGTGCCAGCTAATCGCTTCCCCTTCACGATCCTCGTCCGTCGCCAGGAACAAAGCGTCGGATTCGGCCAAGGCCTGCTTGAGCTTGGCGACCTGCTTTTTCTTTTCGTCCGGCACGACGTAGATTGGCTTGAATTCGTCTTCGGTATTGACGCCAAGTCGGGCCCAAACCTCCTTTTTCAGTGCCTCCGGCATCTCTTTTTTGCCTGAGGGAAGGTCGCGAATGTGCCCAATACTTGCCTCGACCGCGTAGTCCTTGCCGAGATATTTGCCGATCGTTCGCGCTTTGGCCGGAGATTCGACGATTACCAGCGTCTTTCCGGAGCCGGAACGGTTCGTTTTACTTTTGGCAGCCATCTATCCACTCGCTGAAAAGTTCCTTCTCGGCAGGGCAAACCTGCTCAAGCTCCTGCCCCGGAAACACCCAGGGACCTCAAAAACTAATTTCCCACTGCCGCTCCGGGCCCCCGACAGGGGAGCCTCAAACCGGACATGGGCTGTGCAAAACCGACCCCAGCGGACCGCTACAGGCACCCGCGCCCAGAGCCGGTTGGCATTGAATTATGCCCCTCGCACCGATACATTGGGCGGTTTTCCAGGGGCCGATCAGACCGCTGGGAATGGTCGATCCGGTGCCTTGGCTCGATCGTCCCTCGCACCTTGATTAACCCGCCCGCGGAGCAACTGTCAAGTCGCCTTAAGGATTTTCAGGCTCGCCTTTGCGACCAGCAGCAGGTCGTTGAATGCTCGGAACTACCCCGAGTCAAACGAACCGGCGGCTCGCTTTTTAAATCCTTACGCTTGCCGCTTTCTCCTTGTTATTTAGGTCGAAACCGCAACTCATTCGAGCAGTCTCAGGAAAGAGAACGCACTCATGGCCAGCCCGTTGTCCTGGATTCGGAAGTACCAAAAGTCACTGATGGCTTTTTTTGGGATTATCCTGATCACCATCTTTACGATCACTTTGGTTTTGCCAAACGGCGGGAATGTTGCCCCGGCCCGCTCACGTCAGGATGACCCCGTCGTGATGCGCTGGAAAGACGGACAACTGAAGTCGAGCGAATTGTCCGAGCTCCGCATTCGTCATTACCAGACGATGAATTTCATGGAAGGTCTCTTCAATTACGCGGCCGAAAAGAAACAGGCTTCCATCACCCCTCGCGTTGACTTGATCACGCGAATCGACCAGGCCGACCCCGGCAATGTCGAACTCGCCGAAGAAAATATCGCCAACCGCTACCTGCTCGCTCAGGAAGCGGCCAAACAGGGAATCGTCGTCTCCGACGCGGCAATTGATGATTATCTCTCGCTGCTGGTCGACAACGTGCCGGTTACCCCCGCGGAAATGTCGGCCGTCAATCGCCAAATCAACGAACGGGCCGAATACCGCCAAATTCGCGAATCGCTGCGAATGGAACTCGCTGCCCGCCAAATGGAAGTTTTCATCAGCCCGGGGCTGAACTTCCCCATGAACCCCACCCAAGCAGCGCAGTACTACACCCGCACCTCGCGGTTGATCGAATGCGAAATTCTCCCCTACAAAGTCGAAGATTATCTCAGCAAGGTCACCGCCACCCCGCGCGGTGAAGAACTGCAAAAGCTGTACGGGGAAGGACGCGCCCGATTTCCCGACCCGAGCACCTCACGACCAGCGTTTAAAAACGAACGAAAGATCAAGCTGCAGTATTTCGTAGCCGACTACGAAGCCTTTTTGACCAATGAAATCAACAAACTGACCGACCAGGAAGTCCAAGCCGAATACGATCGTCGCGTTCAAGCGAATGACATGTCGGTCATGGAAGAAGTCAAAACCGAGGAAGCCCCATTGCCCGGTGACTCAGGATTGCCCGGCGACGCAGGCGGTCAAACTCCTCCCGCTACGGACACCCCGGCAACTCCCGAAAACAAGGATGGCCAAACGGCCCCCGCTGCAGACCCCGCAGCGGCACCCACTGGTGAAGCAAGCCCCGGCACCGAGCCGGCCCCACCGGCTGAGCAACCTGCCACGCCTCCTGCCGGCGACGGCGAGAAAAAGGATGGAGAGCCAAAGGATGGCGTCTCTGTTGACCTGAATGCCGAAGCGGGGACATTTGTCTCGTTCCGCTCACCAACGCAGGAAGAAACCGGCAAACAGGAACCGGCCAAGGAGCAGCCGCCAGTAACCGAGCCGGCAGCCGAGCCCGCTGCGCCCCCAGCCGCAACTCCGGAGCAGCCCCAAGCAACAACTCCGCCGAGCGATCCTGCTCCGGCGGCAACTCAAGACCCGGCTGCAGCACCGGCAACCAATCCGCCGACTCAAACCGGTGATCAACCGGCCGTTCCTCAACAGCCGGCTCCGCCAGTTATGCGGGCCAAAGCCCTGAAAGATGTTGCCGACCAGCTCAAGCGGGCAATCAAGGCCTCAGCCGCCGAAGAGGCGATGACAAATGCCGTCGACGAAGCCGACAGCGCTGTTCGCGAATACCAAAGTGAACTGCGCGATTGGGAAGTCACTCCGGAAAAGGAACGGGGCGAAAAGCCGACCTTTGACCCGGCAGCGATTGCCAAGCGATTGAACCTTCAATTTGTCGAAACTGACCTCCAGACTATCCGCCAACTGGCTGATAGCCCGGCCGGCAAAATCACTCACTACGTGCGAACCCAAACCAACTTCGCACCGGAGTCCGTGGTCCAGTATGTCGCTCCCCGGTTTGCCCAGTTGCAGCCTTACGAGTCCTTTACCTTCCGTGACATCTTTTCCGCCAACGAAAAGGGCCTGCAACGTTCAACCAACGTTTTTTGGCCGGTGGAAAAGGTAGAGGCTAAAATTCCTACCTTTGAAGAAGCCAAGGCAGACATCGAAAAGTTCTGGAAGTACGAGCAAGCTATCGCCTTGGCGAAGGCAGATGCCGATAAGGCAGCGGCTGAAGTCAATTCCAGCGGCAAGAAGCTTAGTGAAATGTTTGGCGACAAAGCCATTCCCACCGGCCAGTTCCCCTGGTTCTCCGCCGGTCTCGGCTCGTTCGGCTACTTTGACATTCCGGGAGTCGTCAAGCCGGGCGAAGATTTCATGGCCACCGCCTTTTCGCTCCAGCCAGGCAAGGCCGGCGTGGCGACTAACGATGACCGGAGCCAGGTTTATGTCATTCGGCTGACCTCCGATGACACGCGCTCAACCACCGACATGATGAAGCAGTTTGCGGAAAGCCTGACCCCACAGAAGCCCTATCCGCAAAGCCTCGATTCGGTTTCGATGAACTACCTCCGTCGTAGCTTCAACGATTGGCAGGATGAATTCCTCCAATCGCAAAAGATCGAGTGGCTGAATCGATAGCCCGATTGGTCAGGGATTAAAGCCTGACCTTGCCGCGCGGCCTTATCAACCGCGCGGCCAACAACCGCGCGGCCTTATCAACTGCGCGGCGCGACTTTAATCCATGCGGCGGGTTTTACATCGCCGGCCCAAGGTTCAAAGACACCTTGTCCCATCACGCTTGGATTCGCATTTTGAGCCGTCGTCTTTCGGCGACAGGTCGCTCGGCCATGTCTTCAGTCAGCGAGTCGACTCAACTCGCCCGCTGCCTTCAAGAGAGGCGGCGTTCGGCCTGCAAAATCACTGCCCCCAACGGCGGCAGGGTTAGGCTGAGCGACCAAGGGCGACCATGTAGCCCTTGAGGTTCTGCTTGCAGCACGAGCGAGTTCCCGACGTTCGTGCCGCCGTAGTATTCCGAATCGCTGCAGAAAACTTCGCGGTATTCGCCGCCGAGCGGAACCCCAACCCGAACTTGCCGGCGGACAACCGGAGTGTAGTTGGCGACGACAATCAGCAATTCCCCCTGCTTACCTTTCCGCAGATAGGAAAGCAACGATTCGCTGGAGTTACCGCAATCGATCCACTCAAAACCCTCGGCCTGGAAATCAAAGTCATGGAGAGCAGGGGAATTGGCGTATAAGCGATTCAGATCGCCGACCAATTTCTGTACCCCGCGGTGCGGTTCTTTGTCCAGCAATTCCCAATGCAGGGATTGATTGCAATTCCACTCGGTCCATTGACCGAACTCACTGCCCATGAACAGCAACTTCTTGCCCGGATGAGTCCACATATACGTGTACAACAACCGAAGGTTGGCGAATTTCTGCCACACATCGCCCGGCATCTGATCAATCAACGCCCCTTTGCCATGCACCACTTCATCATGGGAGAGCGGCAACAGGAAGTTTTCCGTGAAGGCATAAACCAGGCTGAACGTCAGCTCGTCATGGTGATACTTGCGATGCACCGGATCGTTCCGCATGTAACGCAGCGTATCGTTCATCCAGCCCATATTCCATTTGATGCTGAAGCCCAAGCCACCGGCATAGGTCGGCCTTGAAACTCCGCCCCAAGCTGTCGACTCTTCGGCAATGGTGAGCGTTCCGGGGAACTGGCCGTGGACCTGCTCATTGAATTCGCGGAGGAGATCGATCGCTTCCAAGTTCTCACGGCCGCCAAACTTGTTCGGGACCCACTGCCCCGCCTTGCGGCTGTAGTCGAGGTACAACATCGATGCCACTGCGTCGACCCGCAGCCCGTCGATGTGGTACTTATCCATCCAGAACAGGGCATTGGCGACGAGGAAGTTTCGTACTTCGTTCCGGCCGTAGTTGAAGATCAGCGTGTTCCAGTCCGGATGCTCGCCCTGCCGCGGGTCCGCGTGCTCGTACAAGCAAGTGCCGTCGAACTTGGCCAAGCCGTGAGTGTCTTTGGGAAAGTGCGCTGGAACCCAATCCAGAATCACGCCGATTCCATGCTGGTGGCAATGGTCGACAAAATACATGAAGTCTTGGGGCGTGCCGTAGCGGCTGGTGACCCCAAAATAGCCGGTGGTCTGATAACCCCAACTGGGCGTATAGGGATGCTCCGAGATCGGCAGCAATTCCAGATGCGTGAAGCCGGTTTCACGGCAATAGTCGACCAATTGATGGGCGAGATCGCGATAGTTCATCCAGCCATGATTGCAATTTCGGTCCTGCCGCCAGCTGCCGAGATGAACTTCATAAATCGAAACCGGTCGTTCGTGTCCACTCCCCGCCGCCCGCTGCTCGAGCCAAGCGGCATCGCGCCACTGGTAATCTTCGAGGTCGGTGACTTGGGAAGCAGAGCGCGGTACGACCTCGCCCGTGAAGGCCAACGGATCGCACTTGTCCAAGACATGCCCAGCCGCATCCTCAAGCCGGTACTTGTAGAAATCGCCTACCTTCGCCCCGGGCACAAACAATTCCCACAGTCCGCTCGGAACATGCTTGCGCATCGCATGCTTCCGTCCGTCCCAATCATTGAATGAGCCAACTACGGAAATCGATTTTGCGTTCGGCGCCCAGACAATGAAATTCACCCCCGGGACGCCAGCCACGGTTCGCGGATGCGCGCCCAATCGCTCGTACAGGCGATAATGCCGGGCTTCGCCGAACAGGTGAAAATCAAGTTCGCCGAGCAAGCTCGGCGGAGCCGCTGCAGGGGACTGCGGCGTTCCCAGTGAATTCATGGAATATCTGCCAATGAGGTGAGGCTGATCAGCCAGCAGTCCGTTCGCTTCCGACCAGTTCTGCCGTCCCGCGGTCGAGGCTAGCTTCCAAGTGCCATCGGCCGTTTCTCGAAGTATGCTCGTCAATTGACCAATCCTTAAAAAGTATGAGTCCTGAACCAGTCGTTGGACAGGTCATTCCCCGCTGTGCTCACCCGGACATGCTGAAAATCACCAGCTCCGCTCGGTTTTCGGGGTAGCGACCGGACGCCGAATCCCGCCCCCACACGTCCAAATCAACTTCTCTAGCCGTTTACGAGACCAACCTGCGTAGGAACGGCCACGGGATACCCCAGCCGTTGCGTCCATTCCCAGCCCATCCAGTTCGGCAAAGGAACAACCGGGCTCCGGCGTTCCGAGGTTCGGCGTTGCGGCTGGGGATTGGTCTCCAGTTCATCGAACGAATTGCTCAATCGCCAAATCCGGCACTCCAGCCGATGAATCTGGCAAGCGCGATCAACCCGTTGCCACAGGTCGAGATACTTGACCGGAGCCATTTCGCCGAAGCGTTCCCACATCCAACCGTTTTCCCGCCACTGCTCCAGCCCGCCGCGAATGCCGCTCACGACAAATCGGCTGGGAGTGATCAGCTTGACCTGAGAGGGCTGGTCCAATTCCTCCAGTCCACGCACGACCGACAACAGATGCAAACGCTCGCCGCTGGAATCCGGTTCCGAATCGGAGGCTTCGATTCGCTCCGATCCTCCCACTTGTTGCAGGATAAATTTCCAACGGCCCCCCAAGTCCTCCGCCCCGGCAGGATGGACTTCGGTCATCAACAGGTAACGCGGCCAAGCACCAAACATGGCGACACCTCAAACTCACGAAGACAGGCAATCGTTCGTTTGACAATCCGTTGTCGGTCGTGCCATCCAGAGTAAGACTCTTTTTTGGCTACTGAGCTGATATCGGCAGAGTTTGCCTGACCATTAATGCCGCTGATAAAATTTGCCGGCGAGAAAAAGAAAGCCGGCCGCACAATCGCCACGCGCGATAAAACACTCAGAGTTTATCGCGTTCCTGTAAGGTCGGAGCACCACTGTTGGCTGACGACAACACGCTTCCAAGACCACACACGCCGCCCCAGTGCTACAAAGCAGTTCCGTTTCTTTCCGCGACTCGGCGGAATTTCCAGACAAGGCCCATTCAGGGAGCCTCGCATCGCCTACCGGCCATCAACGGCTGAATTCAAGTTGCGGCCCGACTTCTCGCAGTCGGCTCATGCGACTCAGCACCCCTTGTCGTATCCGTGGGGAGGCTGACGATGCCAGTTCCAGGCTGTCTCGACGATGGGACGCAGCGTCTGGTATCGGGGCTTCCAAGCGAGAACTCGTTCCGCCTCGCGAGCATCAGCAACCAGTTCAGGCGGGTCACCTGGGCGTCGGGGCCCAATCACTTCCGGAATCTCACGACCGGTCACCGCGCGACAGACATCGATCACTTCGCGCACACTATACCCTTTCCCGGTCCCCAAATTCACTTTGATTTCGGTTCCGGGCCCCAATCGTTCCAGCGCAGCCAGATGCGCGGCTCCCAGATCGTCCACGTGAATATAGTCGCGAATGCAGGTCCGGTCGGGCGTCGGCCAATCGTCTCCGAAAATGGTGATGTGCGGACGCTGCCCCAACGCCACTTGCAAGACCAACGGAATCAAATGCGACTCAGGATCGTGGTCCTCGCCTATGTCTCCCTCGGGGCTGGCACCCGCGGCGTTGAAGTAGCGGAGCGCGGCATAGCCAAACCCATAAGCCGAGGCGTAATCCGCCAAAGCCCGCTCCACAACCAACTTCGTAAAGCCATAGGGATTGACTGGAAGTTGGGGCTCACGCTCCGAGATCGGCACCGTTTGGGGGATGCCATAGGTGGCGCAGGTGCTGGAGAAGACCAGCTTCCTGACATCTCTCTTTCGCATCGATTCGAGCAGGGCCAGAGTCGCCACGACGTTGTTGCGATAATACTTCGCCGGATCAGCCACCGACTCGCCAACCAAGGCGCACGCCGCAAAATGCATGACCGCATCGATCGAATGCTGGGTGAGAATCGTATCAACCAAGCCGGCGTCTTCCATCTCGCCCTGATAAAACTTGCCGTTTCGCACCGCAGCGGCAAAGCCTGTGCTCAGATTGTCCAAAACGACAACGTGGTGTCCGTTGCGTTCCAGCAACCGAACCATGTGGGAACCGATATACCCCGCTCCACCAACTACCAGCACATTCATTTCGGAACCTCACTACTGTTTCGGGACTGCCCTTCTCGCCGCTGCCTGACAGGAGCCGCGAGGACAGTACGTCCACAAGCAACACTCCAGCCACGCCGCTTACCGGCTACGCAATTCCCTGCAACTCAAGCTGCCCGGCGAATCGACTCACCAGCCACCAGCAACCGGCCAATCACCGCCGTTGGTCGATGGGCGGCATACCAGCGGATTGCAAACTGTTCGGCCGTGCGGCGGTAGTGTTGATAATGATTCACCAACTCATCAATCACCAGTGGCAAGTGGGCCTTGTCGGCCGCAACCAAACCGACAACAGCCTGCGGTAACCCGCGAGCCTCCGCACCCAACATTCGAAAATGGACTTGTTTGAGACTAATCGCCGTCTCCGGCTGGGCACTCCGCAATTCCAACCGGGCCATCTGCTGCCCCGGGGCAAAACGGATGAACACGCTTGCCTGGGAATCATTTTCCGGATGGCCAATCACCTGACTGGAAAGCAACTTGCCCGCTGCATCGAGTACGTCGACTCGCAAATAAGCTCCCGGCGTTTCGGGTTCATGCCACTCAAACTGCAAGACCGCTCCACCCTCGTCGGCTTGCAGATCACACTCCAGCCGAAAAGGATGTGCCTCCGAATCGCAGCCAATGACGCCGCCGGCCAAGGGAACATTACTTGAATCCCAGCGACAGTCAGCCAACGTCAGCAATCGCCCAGCCAAGGGCCCATCGGCCAATCTTCGGGCGTATTGAAAGTGGGCTTCCTTCAATTGCTCGGACAGCCAATTACCGGCCGACACAATCACGGGTCGGCCAACGGCGAGCAATTCCCCTAAGACGCCGGCACGCCGAACATAGTAATCGCTGCTGTCGTACATCAGCAGTCCGCAATCAGTTTCCCGGATCATGGCGGCGTACTCGTCAGCCGACAACGGATAATCCCGAAAGCGGATTGCGTCCCGCTCTTCAGTTCCTGGCAACGCTGCCGGCTGTCCCGCAGTTTGTCCGCTTGTGGCGTGATCGCTGGTCGCCAGCCTGGCGGCCGATTGGCTTGAGTCCGCTTGGCCAGGAGTTGGCTGTACTTCATCCCGGATGATTCGCCGCACAATTGCCGGGAGCCCCAAACCGCGACGTTTGCTCGGAGGAGATTGCAATTCAATCTCCACCCGGCCAGCCCTCAAGTCCCGCTCGGCGATTTCACCAACCAAATCCTGCAAAAACAACTTCTGACCTTTTTCCCGTCGAATCGCTCCCGGACAGGTGATTCGAATCGGGCTGTCGCCCGCGTGGGCACTTGCTACTGGATGTGTTCCCCTTCCGGCTTTGGCTTCACTTCCCGACTCTGGCGCAAATCGTTCCGAGATGGGATAGACCAGCCGCTCTACCGGCCCAATCCCTAATTTCCGGTATTGCTCCGCCAATGATTCAGTGGTGGAGTAAAAGTGAGCCTGATGATACGGAATGGACTGTCGGGATCCTCCGAGGCAACACTTCAGCTGGCGGAGCCTTTCGAGCTGCCGTGGCAGCCCGGCCGCAGGCGGTTCAAACACCGGAAAATGAAACAGCCAATGCCAGTTGACTTGCAGGGTCCGCGGGTGACTCGCCAGATAGGCGCTTGCGGCCATCACTTCCAGCTCGGTCACCGTTGTGAACAAGACATGGTCGTCATCGTCAAACGTATCAGCCGCAAACAACTGCTCGCAATCCCGCGCAAACTGTTCTACAAACGAGCGGCGCCGACGTTCCAGATTCGCCACTTGCCATTGCCGACGGGTTCGCTCCCAGAAGGACCCCACACTCAGTTTCCGGAATGGACTCTCGCGCCGCTGCATCCGCTCCAGCCCGGCAAGATAACTGGGGCTGTCGTAAACGTTTCGCTGAAAGACAGAGCGGACTTCGCACCATCCCTCCAACTCCGGAGAACCACCGAACTCGCGATGCGCCGCGACGATTGTCTCAAAGCCCATTTCTCGCGCGGCTCGCGCCAGACAGTAGGCGAAATCAAAATGATGATCGCCCGCCGATCGCAAAGAATGATCGACCAGATATAGCTTGGCCATCCTGCCCCCCACTCACTCCCTGCCCCAACTCGTTCCCTGATTGCGGTCTCTCAAGCGTCCTTGGCCGACCGGCGCGGTACATCGTGTCACCGCACCCCGTCTCACCGAGTGGCATCTTCGCCACCAGTTCGACAATGCCCCGGACTGCTTGCCTCGGCCCGCCGTACCGGAACTGTTGCCAGCCCCCGACTTGCATCAATGCTTGGCCGCTGTAGCGAAAAATGTACCCCCCGCGGAAAGAAAGAGTCAACCTCAATGCAAGTGCTAGCGGCAAGCCTCGCCGCATGTTGCCGGGGCACTCGCTCTCAGCCCCGACTCGCTCCGGCCCGCCGAACCGACAGAGCATTCACCAGCCTCCCCGAAAGGTGGCAACTTGATTCAACGCCCGCAGGCAAAACCTGAGATTGACCCATCAGGTCAAATCGGCTTACAACATTGCTCGTAACGCACCGGACGAGAACACCGCAGGCAAAAGAATTGCCTGCCGCTCCGGTTGCTCCGAACGGATTCGTCGGAGTGTCGCCGGCTTCCGCCATCTCGATGATCACCCGGTCAATCGAGGGCAATTGCTGGAAGCATGACCACTCCCCGGAGAGACCATGAACAGCCAAGCCACCTCGCACGTTGTCATTCTCCCCTACTTTTGCCAGGAAGAAATCGATCGTTATCAGAAGACGGCCGATTGGCTGGTGAAACAAACAACTCAACCGCTGGACTGCACTTTCCTGCTCGCAGCCAGCCCGAAGGCCCAGCCCAGCGAGCAACTGCGGGCAGCATTTGCCCGTTTGGGACCGGTAGTCTCTTATCAGTGCCCGACCCAAGTTTTTGGCTATCCGGCCGGACCGACGGCGATGTTCTGGGATGCGATGGACTTCGTCGCTGAAAACTTTTCAGGCGATGGTTTCAGTCTCTGGTTTGAATCCGACATGGCTTTCGTCAAGCCAAACTGGCTGGAGCGATTGACTGCCGAGTGGAATTCCGGCCAGAGCCGGCCGCTGATGATGGGCTGCTATGTGCCCCACGTCTACAAACACCGGCTGTTCCGCGAATCGAAATTACTGCTCAACCCACACATTAACGGTGGCGCCTGTTACGCTCTCGATTTTGCCCGCCGGATGCCCGCCGCAGCCCGCGAGGGAGTGTTTGACATGGCGGTCTATGAACATGGACTGGCGATTGGCGAGATGCGGGCGACACGACAAATTTCGTTCTCTACTGTCCAGCGTGCCCGCCGCGACGTCCTGTCGGCCGAAAAGTGCGTGCTGCATGGGTTCATGCAAGACAAAGACCGGTTTATCAACGAATGCGTTCGCCCGGTCAGTTTGGCCGAAAAAGGCCTACGCCCGCTTTCCCCCTTCCAGGAACAATGGGAAACCTGGCAGCGTCAAATCCGCGTGCTCTTCGTTCGCCGCGGTCACCAGGCGATGCTGGAAAACATGTTTCTTGCCAAACAGCGGGCTGAATCCGAGATTCAGTTCCAACTCCCCCGGGGACTGAGAAAACCAGCCTGAGCATGCGAATCGGCCAATTCAATACTTACCCCCACGGTGGAGCTTTCATCGCTGGGGCCCGATTTCACGAAGAGCTCGTCGCTCAAGGCGTCGACAGCCGGTTCTACTATCGCATTGCCCACCGCCCCGCTCCGGAGCACACTTCATACCAGCCGCTGGAATACGCCGGACCGTCGCGTTGGCACAAACTGAATCCTTGGCACAAGGAAAACGACTACCTGCGGCGACGCCGAGTCCACGACCTGTTTGATCTGCATCTCTCCGGTCGGCCTGTGCCCGGCGAAAATTTTACGATGGCCGAACTGACTGATCAGACTCGGCTCGACTGGGCCAGCCTGGACTTGGACATTGTGCACCTGCACTGGATCGCTCACCTTGCTGACTACCCCAGCTTTTTTCAATCCATCCCCCGCGGAACCCCAATTTTCTGGACCTTGCACGACATGTTTCCGCTGACCGGCGGTTGTCATTACTCGGCTGGGTGCGAGCGGTTTTCGAAAGGCTGCGGCCAATGCCCTCTGGTCCTGAACAACCATCCCGAGGACGTTTCGGCTGAGTCGTTTCAGGCCAAACGAAAAGCACTTCAAGGCCATCAACTCCACGTGATTGCACCGAGCCAGTGGCTGCTCGACCTCGCCAGCCGGAGCCCGCTCTGGCCAGAGAACACCGAGTTTCGACTGGTCCGCTACGGCATGGACCTGCAGCAATTCAAGCCCTATGGCAAAGCCGCATCGCGCGAAGCACTAGGACTGAACCCTGCGAGCCTGCTCATCGGTTTCGGAGCGGACAATTTGACCGACGAGCGAAAAGGCTTGCCGGACCTGCTCGAGGCCCTGGAGCAGCTTTCTCCCGAATTTGGAGTCGAGGCTTTGCTGTTTGGCTCGGGGGAGCTGGCAAATGCCCCTGCCTCCCTGAACAAGGTCCATCAGTTTGGATTCATCAGCGATCCGCATCGGCAAGCCCTGCTCTACTCGGCTTGCGACCTGGTCATCGTTCCCTCACGCGAGGACAACCAACCCTCCGTCGGGCTGGAAGCGCTGGCCTGCGGGACTCCGGTGGTAGCTACGCGAGCCGGCGGTATACCGGAATATGTCCAGCATGGCGTGAACGGGTTGCTTGCGGAACCGGCCAATCCCGCAGACCTGCAACAACAGATCGACTGGCTGCTGCGCCACCCCGAAGCCCGACAAATCATGGGCCAGCGCGGCCGCATGTTCATCCAGCGGGAATTCGAAATCACCCGCCAAACCGGAATCTACCGCCAACTTTATTCGGCCAGCCTCGCTCGCCCAGCTGCAGCCTACATCCGCCGGCGGGCCGCTTAGCGACCCGCCCCGCAACTTCGCCGCTAGAACGGCATGATCATTTCCAGATCAAATGGGTCGCGCAAGCCATCTCCCAATTTCTTCAAGGCTTCGGTTTCGATCTGCCGCACCCGCTCCCGCGTCAGCCCCAACCGTTCACCAATTTCCTTCAAGGTATGCGGCTCGACGTTATTCAGCCCGAACCGCATCTGCAGCACGGTCGTCTCCCGCTCGTCCAACGTCTTCATCATCTCAAAGATGTGCTTGAGGACGTCGTGCTCCAGCAGTTCAATATCGGGCGAGCGCATCCGCTCGTCCATGACCATCTCACCGAGTGACCAGCCAGCATCTGCCTGATCGGTCTGCGGAGTCGAGTTGTAGATTTGAATAGCCTTTTTGATGATCGGCAACTTACGCTTGGCGACTCCCAACAAGCGGGCAATTTCTTCTGGATTGGGATTCCGCCCCAACTCCTCGCACAGCCGCAGGGTCGCTCGCCGCCACTTCGAGAGCAGTTCGACCATGTAGGCCGGAATCCGGATCGTCTTCGCGCAGTTGATCAAGGCCCGCTTGATCGATTGCTTAATCCAGTAGCTGGCATAGGTGCTGAAGCGAGTGCCCACAGCCGGGTCATAACCTTCCACGGCCCTCAATAAGCCGAGGTTTCCTTCTTCAATCAAGTCCTGCAAACCCAGCCCTTTGCCCGTATACCCTCGAGCGATGTTGACAACCAAGCGGAGGTTGGCTCGGACCATGCGATCGCGGGCCTCGACATCCCCTTGAGCGATGCGGGTCGCCAACTCTTTTTCTTCCTGAGCCGTCAGGAGTCGGGTTTCGTTGATCTCGCGGAGGTAGATCTCCAGCGGTGTTTGTGGCCCTTGGTCATTGCGGGACTTGCGAAAGGCCCGGAGCGTTGCCAGGTCTTCGTCTTTGAATTCACCGTCATCAACGTCTTCACGTGCCATGGAGCAGACTCGCTTCTCGATTACAGGATGCAGATAACGATGAAAATCGTCTGCTACCAAGTCGACTCTGCATGTCGCGTAAACTTTGACGAGTTAACACGAATTTTCCGTTTCCCCAACCTTTGCCAACGAACCCAACTGCTCCACTCCTGCGGAATGGATTGAATGCGCCAGGCCCAAGTCAAACAGGGGCAAAAAAAAACGATCGCGTTCCCGATAGAACGCGATCGTTTCAATGGATAACTTGCGGGCTCCCGTCCGCAATTCTCCGCTTCGCTGGTCAGACTGCCCCTGCCGACAATCGAAAGATTAACCTCGATTGACGCTGGCCAAGTCGGTTACAAGCGGCTGAGTGTGGTACTGTGGCCTCGACTACACTCGTTCCGCCGGCAACTGCGAAGTCGCCCCGCCGACCGCTCTACTCTCGATTTCACGGCCAGCCGGGCAGGCCGATGAGCCTGAGGCTCACCGAAGCCTCAACGATATCCAGCCAAACGCGCCTGTCAAACGCTGGAAAACTCGAAAAACTGCCCCCTCCAAAACCGTAACCTGCCGTCAGCCGGGGACTTGCGTCAGCCCAGAATTTTCCAAAATTCCTCCAAATCTTTCGGCTTTGAATCCAGCACCGCTAGCAGGCCTTTGGCGTTCCTCAACTACTGCTCCGGGAGCCCGACTTGGCTGATAAAACCCACTTTTCCAACG
>Ga0164292_10001876_pt1 | contig 17127 bp, 11 predicted proteins | sample GEODES117metaG_FD_111486 | JGI IMG/M metagenome (GOLD analysis project Ga0164292, IMG submission 111486) | Eutrophic lake water microbial communities from Lake Mendota, Wisconsin, USA - GEODES117 metaG | ecosystem: Environmental > Aquatic > Freshwater > Lake | place: USA: Lake Mendota...
GGAAAACAAAGAACATGACCGAGAAAACCAGGGGCATGATCCACATCAGCTTGGCCTGCATCGGGTCAGGCGGCACCGGGTTGAGCGCGGTCTGCAGCATGGTAGACAGGGTCATGATCACCGGTAGGATGTAGAACGGGTCCTTGGCCGAGAGGTCTTGGATCCAGCCGATCCAAGGGGCGTGCCGCATCTCGATTGAGGACAGCAGCACCCAGTACAGCGCGATGAACACCGGGATCTGAACCACGATGGGCAGACAGCCGCCCAGGGGGTTGACCTTCTCTTCACGGTACAGACGCATCATCTCTTGCTGCATCTGCTGCGGGTTGTCCTTGAGCCGCTCACGCATCGCCATGACGCGGGGATTAACCGCCTTCATCTTGGCCATGCTCTCGTAGCCCTTGGCCTGCAGCCAGTAGAAGGCGATCTTGATCAGAAGAACCAAGCCCATGATGGACCAGCCCCAGTTGCCCAGGAAGCTGTGCAGCTTGTCCAGCAGCCAGTAAAGGGGCTTGGCCAGGATGGTGAGCCAGCCGTAGTCCTTGACCAAGTCCAGACCCGGAGCGACGCGCTCGAGCATCTTTTCTTCCTGCGGACCGGTAAAGAACGTCGACTGCACGGTGGCCGTTGAGCCCGGGGCCACTGCCTGCGGTGCGGTGATCATGCCCGCCGCATAGAGGTTGGTGTCCACCTTGCGCATGAACAGATCGCGCGGCTGACCCTGGGGCAGGATCCAGGCGCTGGCAAAGTAGTGCTGCACCAAGGCCACATAGCCAGCGCTGGACTTCGTCTGGAAGTCGGCCTTGCCTTTTTCTATGTCGGCAAATTCAACCTTCTGGAACTTCTTTTCCTCGGTGAAGACCGCGGGGCCGGTGAAGGTCGAATAGAAGGCCGATTCGTCGGCAGGCTTGTTGCCATCGCGCACCAGCTGCAGGTACACCTGCGGCGAGACAGGCTGGCTGCCGGTGTTGATGATCTCGTGCTTGACCGCAATGTCATAAGCTCCGCGCTGCAGCTGGTAGGTCTTGACCAGCTTGACGCCATTTTTCTCCGGCGACTCAAAGCGAACGGCCAGTGACTGGCTGCCCTCGCCGAGCGTGCGCTCGCCGGGCACCAGAGTCATCACCGTCTTGTGGTTGGGGAAATCACCGCCGATCAGGCCGGTCTGGGCCAGGTACACGCGCTGGGCCGACTGCTCGAGGAGGACGAAGCGCGGGTCTTGCGGCAGGCCGGCGGTGTTGTCGGCCGCATGGCGAAGAAACTCGGCGCGCACCAAGGACCCCCCCTCGGTGTCGAAAATCAGGCGCATCAGGTCCGTGGTGATGGTGACCTGCTCCCGCGCGGCGACCGCCTCCTTGCCCGAGGGCACGTCGGCGACACCAGCGGCGGCGGCGGTGGAGGTCGGCAACGACGTGGCACCGGGGGTGGCGCTGGCCGATGCTGCCGCGGGTGGTGCCTTGGCCGTGGTGGCCGCCGGGCTGGGGAAAAAGGTGGCCGAGTTACCGTTGTAAACCTGCCATTGGTCCCACAGCAACACCATGGAGAAACCGAAAACCACCCAGAGGATGGTGCGACGAATGTCGTTCATGAGGTCTTCTTGTGAGGCAAAGAGTTGATTGGCTCGGCCGAGGGGGCCGGGCGCAGGCGGGCAAACAGACGCGGAGGCTCTGCAGGTACGGGATCATGCCCGCCCGCACACCAGGGGTGGCAACGGGCGATGCGTGCGCTGGCCAAGTAAGCACCGGCGAGGGCGCCATGCTGCTCGAGCGCGCCCAGGGCGTAGACGGAGCAGGTCGGGGTGAAGCGGCAGGAGGAACCGAGCCAGGGGGACAACAGCAGACGGTAGGCCTTGACCAGACCGATCAGCGTGGCGCGCATCATGACCTGGCACCTGAGAACAAGGCCTTCAACTCGGCCCGCAGGGCCTGTTTGAGGGCCAAGGAACTGGCACTGGGAAAAGCCTGGCGGTCCACGCCTGACCGAAGCCGGACCACATGGGCGGCTTCAGGGAGGGAGGCAAATTCACTGGCCACGGCGTAGATCTGACGTCGGATGGTGTTTCGGGTGACCGCCCGCTTTGCCCAGCGCTTGGGAATCAGGGCGCCGATCCAGGGAGCCCGGACAGCAAACAGGGCCTGCGGTCCCTGGGACCCAGACCCTGTCGAATCCAGCGCGCAACGGTGCAATGCGAAATGCGGGGTGCGTGCCACCGTGGCACCCGCCAGAACGGCGTCGAACTGTTGACGATGCTGGAGCCGCTGCACGTGCCGGTACGGGATCGGTCAGCGGAGTCCGCGCAAACGACGACAGGACAAGTCTGTCGGATCAGGCGCCGCGAGGGCGGTGGCCCTCAGACAGCCAGACGCTTGCGGCCCTTGGCGCGGCGCGCATTGATGACGGCGCGGCCACCGCGAGTCTTCATGCGGACCAGGAAGCCGTGGGTGCGGGCACGGCGCACTTTGGAAGGTTGATAGGTGCGTTTCATGATCTTCGGACCAGGATGGGGGTTGAAGGACGCGAGCGCAAAGCGCAGCCAGCAAAGCCGGTTAGCCGACTCGTAGGCGCGTCCAGGGAACCCGGCATTATCGCCGAAAACTGTCAGCCCAGCAAGGATGAGGCGTTGCGGCACTCCGTGAGCGTGGAGTTACCAGATGCCGGCACAGCCGTCAACGCAGCGATCGCGGCTTGTGGACAAGTTCTGAATAAACTAGACTCCGCCGCTCTCCCGCGTGCCAGCTATCCACAACAAGAGACCTCATTGATGATCCAGGTTCCCCAACCAGAAACCGATGCCGGGGGATCGGCAAGCAGCCCGGGTACTGGCGACAGCCTCTGGCAGACCTGCGTAGAGCAATTGGCCCAGGAGATGCCTGAGCAGCAGTTCAACACGTGGATCAAGCCCCTGACCGCACGGGTCAGTGATGACCTCTCCAAGGTCACTTTGTTCGTCGCCAACCGGTTCAAACTCGACTGGATCCGGGCCCAATACGCGGGTCGTATTTCGACACTGCTCGAGCGCCTGTACGGCCAGGCTATAGCATTGGAGTTGGTGCTTGCTCACCGGGAGTCTCCCGTGCGTGCTTCATCACAGCCTGTGGCACCGGATCCTGTGTCGACGGCAGAGCCTACTGATCTGGCCGCGGATTCAGCTGCCAACGGCTTCAAGACGCGCCTCAATACCGCATTGACTTTTGACACCCTGGTGGAAGGCAGCGCCAACCGGATGGCACGGGCAGCAGCTCTGCATGTGGCGAGTTCTCCGGGACAGCTCTATAACCCGCTTTTCATCTACGGCGGGGTCGGGCTGGGCAAGACCCACCTGGTCCATGCAGTGGGTAACCGCCTGCTGGCCGACAGGCCGAACGCCAAGGTTCTCTACATCCATGCTGAACAGTTTGTCTCGGATGTGGTTAAAGCCTACCAGCGCAAGACCTTTGACCAGTTCAAGGAGCGCTACCACTCCTTAGACCTGCTCCTGATCGACGACGTCCAGTTCTTTGCCAACAAGGACCGGACACAGGAAGAGTTTTTCAACGCCTTTGAGGCCCTGCTGGCCAAGAAGTCACACATCGTGATGACGTCAGACACCTACCCCAAGGGCCTGGCAGACATCCACGAGCGACTGATTTCCAGGTTCGACGCCGGCTTGACCGTGGCGATCGAGCCGCCGGAGTTGGAGATGCGCGTGGCCATCTTGATCAACAAGGCACGGGTCGAGGGTGCGGAGATGCCGGAGGAGGTCGCCTTTTTCGTAGCCAAGAACGTGCGCTCCAACGTTCGCGAGCTCGAAGGGGCCCTGCGCAAGATCTTGGCGTACTCACGGTTCAACCAGAAGGAGATCTCCATCCAGCTGGCCCGTGAGGCCCTGCGTGACCTGCTATCTATCCAGAACCGGCAGATCAGCGTGGAGAACATCCAGAAGACGGTCGCCGACTACTACAAGATCAAGGTCGCCGACATGTACAGCAAGAAGCGCCCGGCCTCCATCGCCAGGCCGCGCCAGATCGCGATGTACTTGGCCAAGGAACTGACCCAGAAAAGCCTGCCGGAAATCGGCGAATTGTTCGGCGGCAGGGATCACACCACCGTTCTCCACGCGGTGCGAAAGATTTCTGGCGAACGCCAGCAGTTCTCGGATCTCAACCAGCAACTTCACGTGCTCGAGCAGACCCTCAAAGGGTAATCCCTAGCTGGTAGGTATGCGCCCCAACGCTGGGGGCCCCAATCATTGCCTCCTCTGGCTGGCACACCTGCGCCCTTTTGTCCTTTTTGAATGTTGTTCTTTTTGAGTGCTGCCCCTTTACCCTTTGACTCCTTTCACGGTTTTTGTAACCTGAAGGGATGTGTTTCAAGCCCCGCTGGCGGTTTGTCTCAGCCGATGACCCAAGGACAAGCCTGGGGATAGTTTCGGCATAAGCCTGGTCTTGTGCACAGGCGAGTCCGGATCTTCAGCCTTATCCACTTTGATGCGACAGCAGATGCGGGGGTCGCCCACAGGATCACGGGCAGGGCAAGTGCTTGGTACGGTTCAAAAAAAGGCGTTTTTCCACAGCGGCGGAGCCCCTCTACTAGCTACTACTATCTTTAAAAAAGAACATCTATAGAGACAAGTGCAACTGAGTTTTGGCGAACCGATGGAGCTCGAACAGGGTTTTCAACCCTGGTTGAGCAACCAAGACACGACGCCCCGGCAGACCCGCCGGATGAAAAGCCGCAAAGTCATGTGGCGGTAGGCGAAAACAGAGCCAGAAACAGGGGAAAATGTCGGGGGTAGTCCGCAATGGGGATTCCGCCTTTGCGGCCCCCGGCCGAAACCCCCGAAGAGAAGAGGAATTCATGATTGTCCTGAAGGCAACGCAAGACAAGGTTCTGTCGGTCCTGCAGTCGGTTTCCGGCATCGTCGAGCGTCGGCATACCCTGCCTGTGCTGGCCAACGTCCTGATTCGAAAGACTGCCAGCTCGGTCCAGCTGACGACCAGCGACCTGGAAATTCAGATCCGTACCACCGCCGAGCTCGGTGGGGACGCAGGCAATTTCACGACCACGGTCGGCGCGCGCAAATTGATCGACATCCTGCGCACCATGCCCTCGGACCAGACGGTGAGCCTGGAGTCAAACCAGAACAAGCTCACGCTCAAGGGCGGCAAGAGCCGCTTTACCCTGCAGACCTTGCCAGCCGAGGACTTTCCGCTGGTGCAGGAGGCGCCGAGCTTTGGGCCCGTTTTCAGCGTGCCCCAAAAAACCCTCAAGGACCTCCTGAACCAGGTGTCTTTTGCGATGGCGGTTCACGACATTCGCTATTACCTCAACGGCATTCTTTTCGTTGCTGAAGGCAAGCAGTTGTCCCTGGTGGCGACCGACGGTCACCGCTTGGCTTTTGCCAGCGCCACCCTGGACGTTGAAGTGCCGCGCCAGGAGGTGATCCTTCCGCGCAAGACGGTGCTTGAATTGCAGCGCCTGTTGTCCGACGCCGAAGGTGCGATCGACATGCAGTTCGCCAGCAACCAGGCCAAGTTTTCTTTCGACGGCATGGAGTTTGTGACCAAGCTGGTCGAGGGAAAGTTTCCCGACTACAACCGTGTCATCCCGAAGAACCATCGCAACCATGTCACCCTGGGCCGCGAGCCACTTCTCCGGAGCCTGCAGCGCACCGCCATCCTGACCAGCGAGAAGTTCAAGGGTGTGCGCCTGAACGTCGAGCCTGGGGTTCTGCGAGTCGCCAGCAACAACGCCGAGCAGGAAGAGGCTGTCGACGAACTCGACATCGACTACGGCGGTGACAGCATCGAGATCGGCTTCAACGTCACCTACCTGATCGATGCCCTCTCCAACATGTCCCAGGACATGGTCAAGATCGAGTTGCAAGACGCCAACAGCTCGGCGCTCGTCACCAATCCCGAGAACAACGCTTTCAAGTACGTCGTGATGCCCATGCGTATCTGAAGCCGCACTCGTCGGTAGCGTTTTTGACGCTGCCAGCGAGAGTGCTCCCCGAATTCCGGACCCGCCTCCCTTGGCGGGTTCGGCTCTTACAGAGACCGAGAACATCCTGCCTATGTCCGAACAGAACCAGCCCGAAGGCTCCCAGCCCGCGCCCGCAGAGGGCTACGGCGAGAGCAGTATCCAGATCCTGGAAGGCCTGGAGGCGGTGCGCAAGCGACCCGGCATGTACATCGGGGATACGTCGGATGGAACAGGATTGCATCACCTGGTGTTCGAGGTGGTCGACAACTCGATTGACGAGTCGCTGGCCGGTCACTGCGACGACATCGTGGTCACCATCCATACCGACAACTCGATCAGCGTGACCGATAACGGCCGTGGCATTCCCACGGGCGTGAAATGGGACGACAAGCACGAGCCCAAGCGCTCGGCCGCTGAAATTGCACTCACTGAGTTGCACGCGGGTGGCAAGTTCAACCAAAACAGCTACAAGGTCTCGGGGGGCCTGCACGGCGTGGGTGTGTCCTGCGTGAACGCACTCTCGAGCTCGTTGCGCCTGGTGGTACGCCGCGAGGGCAAGGTCCACACCCTGGAGTTCAGCAAGGGATTCGTGGTGCAAAGCGGGGAGGTGACGGAGGAAACCGGTCCCAAGGGCGAACGTGCCGTGGTCCGGCCGATGAAGATCATCGGTGACACCGAGAAGCGTGGTACGGAGGTGCATTTCCTCCCCGACACCGACATCTTTCGCGAGAACCACGACTTCCACTACGAGATCCTCGCCAAGCGCTTGCGTGAGCTCTCCTTCCTGAACAACGGCGTCAAGATCCGTCTGCACGACGAGCGATCGGGCAAGAGCGATGACTTCTCGGGGGCAGGCGGCGTCAAGGGGTTTGTTGACTTCATCAACAAGGGCAAGCAGGTCCTGCATCCCAACGCCTTCATCGCCACCGGCGAAAAAATGAGCGACCAGGCCACCAACATCACCGTTGAAGTGGCCATGCAGTGGAACAGTGGCTACAACGAGCAGGTGCTGTGCTTCACCAACAACATCCCGCAGCGTGACGGCGGTACCCACCTGACCGGCCTGCGCGCGGCGATGACCCGCGTTATCAACAAATACATCGACGAGAACGAATTGGCCAAAAAGGCCAAGGTCGAGATCTCCGGTGACGACATGCGCGAGGGTCTGACCTGCGTGCTGTCGGTCAAGGTGCCCGAGCCCAAGTTCTCCAGTCAGACCAAGGACAAGCTGGTCTCCTCCGAGGTGCGTGGCCCGGTCGAAGACGTGGTGGCCAACAAGCTCAATGAGTATCTGCAGGAGCGGCCTAACGACGCCAAGATCATTGTTGGCAAGATCGTCGAAGCCGCCCGTGCCCGCGAGGCCGCCCGCAAGGCCCGCGAGATGACCCGTCGCAAGGGCGTGCTCGACGGCATGGGCTTGCCGGGCAAGCTGGCCGACTGCCAAGAGAAGGACCCTGCGCTGTGCGAGATCTACATCGTCGAGGGCGACTCCGCCGGCGGCTCGGCCAAGCAAGGCCGCGACCGGAAGTTCCAGGCCATCCTGCCACTGCGCGGCAAAATCCTGAACGTGGAGAAGGCGCGCTACGAGAAGCTTCTCACCAGCAATGAAATTCTTACGCTGATCACCGCCTTGGGCACCGGCATCGGCAAGGCTGGCGGTGCGCCTGGCCAAGGTGGTGCGGACGACTTTGACGTGGCCAAGCTGCGCTACCACCGCATCATCATCATGACCGACGCGGATGTGGACGGCGCGCACATCCGCACCCTGCTGCTCACGTTCTTCTATCGGCAGATGCCCGAACTCGTCGAGCGAGGTCACATCTACATCGCTCAGCCTCCTCTGTACAAGGTCAAGGCTGGCAAGGAAGAGCTCTACCTCAAGGACGGCAGTGAGCTGGACGTCTTCTTGCTGCGCATTGCGATGAACGGCGCCAGCGTGAGCACGGGCGGTGCGGCACCCACGGTGCTCCAGGGCGAAACCTTGGCCGAACTGGCTCGCAAGCACCAGGTCGCCGAGCAGGTCATTGCTCGCTTGGCAGGTTACCTGGACGCTGAGGCCCTGCGTGCGGTGGCCGATGGCGTACGCCTCGATCTGGACACCGTTGCGACGGCCGAAGTGTCGGCGGCGGCCCTTCAGGCCAAGTTGCAGGAGATCGATCGCCTGACCAATGCCGCACCCGCCGAAGTCGCCGCCGAATTCGATGTGCGTACCGACAAACCTATCCTGCGCATCAGCCGCCGCCACCACGGCAACATCAAGAGCAGCGTGATCACCCAGGAGTTCGTCCACGGCGCCGACTACCGCGCCCTGGCCGAGGCGGCCGACACCTTCCGCGGCCTGCTGCACGAAGGTGCGGTGGTGCGCCGCGGCGAGGGTGAGCGGCAGAAGGAGGAGAAGGTCGGTGACTTCCGACAGGCCATGCGCTGGCTGATCGGCGAAGCCGAGCGTGCCACCGCCCGCCAGCGTTACAAGGGCTTGGGCGAGATGAACCCCGCGCAGTTGTGGGAAACCACCATGGACCCCACGGTACGACGCCTGCTGAGGGTGCAGATCGATGACGCGATCGAGGCCGACCGCGTCTTCACCATGCTCATGGGCGACGAGGTGGAGCCCCGCCGCGAGTTCATCGAGACCAATGCGCTGCGCGCGGCCAATATCGACGTTTGAGATCGACGTCTGAGGCGCCCGGTGTCTCGCTGACCGGCGCACGCGAGTGATGCGTGCGCTGATCCCGGTGCGCAGGACCTGACGCGCATGACGAGCGGCACTTTACGAGTGGCGCGTGACGGGTGACGCTTTGCGAGTGGCGTTTTACCAGCCGCCGAAGGACAGGCCGCCGTTGACGCTCACCGTCTGCCCCGTCACCTGCGCGGCTGCATCACTCGCCAGGAAGGCCACCACTTTTGCCACCTCTTGTGCGGTCGGCGCGCGCCCGCCGGGGAAGCGGTCGTTGAGCTTGGTAAACAGCTGCTGCTGAAAGGCGGCATCACCGCCGAAGATGCGGTCCCAGGAGGGCGTGTCCGAGGTCAGGGTCATCGCGACGCTGTTGACCCGGATCCGCCAGCGCGAAAACTCCTTGGCCAGGGCTTTGGTCATGAGAATCACCCCTGCGCCCACCGCGCCCACGATGGACTCGCCAGGTGTCGGATGCCGGGCGGCGTCGGTGGTCAGCATGACGACCGACCCACCTTGTTCTCGCAGGAAGGGCACGGCCGCATGCACCGGCAGGATGCGCGGAAGAAACCGGGTTTGGTAGGCGGTGACGATCTCTTCGGCGCTCATCTCGGCGAAGGGCTTGGGCGCAACGCGCCCCTCGGCGCCGGCGCTCACCAGAATGTCCAGTCGACCCTCGAGCCCCGCCGCTTGCTGCACGACGCGGGCCGCCTCGTGCGGGTCGATGCAGTCGCCCGTGACCAAGTGGACTCGGCCCGACAGCCCCTGCAGGGCCTTCAGCGCAGCGTCGCCGCGCTCCTGCCCGCGGCCGTTAATCACCACAGTGGCGCCGCGGGCCGCGAGCATGCCGGCCACCTGAAAGCCGACGCCGCCGGTCGAGCCGGTGATCAGGGCAACCCGGCCCACAAGGCCGGAGGAAGTGTCAGCGAGCCAGTCTTGCAATGCGTTCTCCTTCTTGTGCCAAAGCATCCCGAAAATCCGGATGCGCAATCCGCACCATGGCCTCGACCCGGGCCATCAACCCCTTGCCGCGCAAATCGGCGACGCCGAATTCGGTGACCACCTTGTCGACGTCGCAACGTGGCGTGGTGACCACCGCATCGGCCAGGCGCGGCACGATGCGGCTGACGGTGCCCCCGCGGGCGGTGGACGGCAGCAGGGTGATGGCCTGTCCGCCTTTCGAGGCGCGCGCGCCCCGCAGCAGCGACAACTGACCCCCGACCGCACCGACATAGCGGCCCTGCGCGGTCTCGGCATTGATCTGGCCGGTCAGGTCGACCTCCAACGCGCCGGTGAGGGCGACGAACTGGGGCTGCGCAGCCAGGGTACAGAGGGCGTGCGTGTACGAAGGCGGCGCCAGCCGCAGGGGCGGCCTCTGGCGCACGAAATCCAGCAGGCGAGTGCCGCCCATCAACAGGCCTGCGACGGTGACGCCGCGGTCCAGCCCCTTGCGCGCGTTCGTCACCACGCCCGCTTCGATCAGGTCCACGACGCGGTCTACCAGGATGGGCGAGTGGATGCCGAGGTCGCGGTGGTTCATCAGCGCTTGCAAGACGCGATCGGGCAGGTTGCCGACACCGAGGGACAGCGTCGCGCCATCGTCGATCAGGCCCGCTGCATACCGGGCGATGGCTTGATCGGCTTCGTTGGCAGGGGCGCTCTCGCCGCCCATCGGCGTGGGCGGGCGGCGGGTTCTCACCACCAGAGAGGGCTGGATGTCCGCGGGCAGTTCAGCGCCGGGCACGCAGGGCCAGTCTTCGTTGACCTCCAGGATTACGACCCGCGCCCGGCGTGCCGCCGCCAGCGTGTAGTCGACGTTCAAGCCGAGGAAGAAGCGCCCTTGGGCGTCGGGGCCGCTTGCCGATAGGAGGGCCACGTCGCAACGCATCGCGCCGCTTTCAAACAGGGGCCCGAGCTCGATGTAGTGGTCCGGCACCATGTCCAGTACGCCCGCCGCCGCCAGCTGGGCGTTGCTGCCGGTGGCGCACCAGCTTTGCAGGCGCAGGGTGTCTGCGCAGGAGGCATCGAAAGCGCTGTCAAAGCCCGGACCGAGAAAGACGTCGATCGGTCCCAGGGCATGTCGCTGCGACACGAGTTCTTGCGTCAGGCCGTAAGGCTCGCCCAGGCCCTGGGAGACAACCACCGCATCGCCTGGTTTCACCCAGGCGCGCAAGTCCAACTTGACTGGCGGTGAAGAAGTCATGGCGCGCGTTTTCTCATCGAAAATGCATCATACATTTTCTCCCTGTATGCGCACTCCGACCCTGGGCCGGTGCGCTGCTGCGTACCGGCCTTGGCCCCCACGGGTATGGCAACGGTGGCGGAAATCAGGACGCGACTTGGCCCACCCCGCGCCGCGCCACCTGCAGAAGCAGGGCCTCCAGTTGCTGGATGTCTGGTGGCTTGGGCAGGTGGGCGTCGAAGCCGGCCTCCTGGCTGCGCGCGCGAGCGGGGCCGTCTGCATAGCCTGACAGGGCGATCAGATAAAGGCCTTTTTGCTGCGGGTCGGCCCGCAGCCGGCGGGCCAGCTGGTAGCCGTCCATCTCGCCGGGCAGGCCCAGGTCGGAAATGAGGACATCCGGCGATCCCTGCTTGGCCAGCGCCACCCCGGCCTCACCGTCGTGGCAGACCTCCACCTCGTGCCCGCTCAGCGCGAGCAACTCGCCCAGGGTCTCGGCCGCGTCAAGGTTGTCTTCCACGACGAGAATGCGTAGCCTGCTCCGGTCTTGGGCAGCCACCGGCGCAAGCCCGGTTGAAGCGCTCCCCGTCGGCGGAGGTGAAGCGCTGACGGGGTCTGCGCCGGGGCGTTCGCCGGCGTGCTCGCTCGCCAATGGAAGCCACAGGGTGAAGGTCGCGCCCAGGTCGGGTCCAGGGCTCTTCGCTTCGATATGGCCGCCGTGCAAAGTAGCGAGACCCTGTGTGAGCGCCAGGCCCAGACCGAGGCCGCCGCGGCTGCGTGAGAGGTCCTGCGCCCCCTGCTCAAAGGGGTTGAACAGCCGGCCGAGTAATTCGCTTCCGATGCCGACGCCCGTGTCGGCGACCCGCATCATGGCCTGCTGGAGCACCATGTCGACGCGTACTTCCACCGTGATCAGTCCGCCAGCGTGGCTGAAGCGGCCCGCGTTGTTCAGCAAATTGCCCAGCATCTGCGCCAGGCGAACCGCGTCGCCCTCGACCCAGATCGGCGTTTCCGGCACATCGATGAGAAGGCGCAATCCCTCACTTTCCAGGCTCGCTTGGTAATCCTCTGCGGTGTCCCTGGCGATCTGCGCTAGGTTGCAGCGATCAAAGCGCAGCGCCAGTTTGCCGCGTCCAATGCGCGACACGTCCAGCAGATCATCAATCAGGCGTGTCATGTGGTCCACCTGGCGCGCGATGACCTCTCTAATGCGGGCCAGGCGCGGATCACCCGGGTCGAGACGCCGCATGATCTCGACCGCGCTGCGCACAGGTGCCAGTGGGTTGCGCAACTCGTGGGCCAACACGGCGATGAAGTCGTCTTTGCGGCGGTCGGTCTCGCGCAGTCGCTCGGCGTTTTCCCGGAGGGCGGCGGCCGCCTCCTGTCGTGAGCTGATGTCGATGACCGTCGCCAGTACCAGTCCGCTCGATGACCCCTGCAGCGGAGTCAGCCCCACTTCAACCGGAAACTCGGTCCCGTCTCTGCGGCGCGCCCGTAGGTCCCGGCCCGCGCCCATGACGCGCGCCGAGGGGTTGGCATGAAAGGTGGCACGGTGGGCCGCGTGCTGATGGCGCGCCGGTTCGGGTACCAGCAGGTCGATCGGCTGGCCGACCAGTTGCTCTCGATCCCATCCGAACAGCCGCCCTGCCTGCGAGTTGACCAGTTCGATCAGGCCGGCGCGGTTCACGACCACCATGGCCGCGGGAGAGGCCTCTAGCGTCTCTCGCATGCGCTGCTCCCGCAGGGCGAGCTCCTGCTGGGCGCGCAGCAGGTTCTCCTGCCGCGCGGACGCAATCCGCAGGCTACGCAGGCGGCTCTCATTGAAGCCGCTGAAGATCAGCCCATAGGCAAAGAGCATCACAACGCGTCCCCATTCGTCGGGACCATTGGGCCACCCGAAGGCCTGGCCGGGCTGGGCCAGGGCCAGCTCGCCGATGAAGGTACACAGCAAGGTTGCCAGCAGGCCCGGGCCCCAGCCCCCAAACCAGGACGCGACCAGTGGTGCAGCCAGCAAGATGAGGGTGGGTGCGCGACCGCCCAGGCCTTCGCTCATCGCTATTCGCAGGGCGATGAAAGCGATACTGCAGGCCAACGCCATGCCGTACCGTTGGGCCCAATGTCGGCGCGCGGGAAGTTGTGCGCCAGTCGGTGGAAGCGCTGGAACCATAGGGAAAGGCCCAAAGGGCCAATCTATCGCGCGCCCGAGCCGGCTCGCTCGGGACGACCGTAACTTGTCGCCGAGCTTGTAATCGGAGGTCCGCCTATGATGCAGACGGTTTCATCCACATCGTATCGACGCAGGAGAAGTGCACATGAAAGACTTGGCATGGCTGGTGCTCGGGTTGCTGTTGTTTCTGGGGGCGCACTCCACCCGCGTCGTGGCCGAGGACTGGCGCGGCCGGCAGCTGGCCCGTTGGGGCGAGAAGGGCTGGAAGGGCGCGGTCGCCCTGGTGTCGCTCGTTGGCTTCATCCTGCTCATTTGGGGCTACGGTCAGGCGCGGCAGGCGCCCGTGCTGCTGTGGCAGCCGCCGCGCGGCATGAACCACCTGGCCGCTTTGCTGACGTTGATCGCCTTCATCCTGCTGGTAGCCGCCTACGTGCCCCGCAACGCGATCCGGGCGAGGTTGCGCCATCCCATGGTGCTCAGCGTGAAGATCTGGGCCCTGGCCCACCTGCTGGCCAATGGCACCTTGGCGGCGGCTGTCCTGTTCGGCGCCTTTTTGCTCTGGGCGGTGGTCGACTTCCGGGCCGCGCGTCAGCGTGACCGTGCATCGGCGTTGCAGGGAGAGGCCGGCGCAGCGCCGCTTCCCTCGTCCGCCCTGGCCACCGCGCTCACGGTGGTGATTGGCGCTGTCGCCTGGGCCGGGTTTGCCTTCTGGGCCCATGGCGCCTGGATCGGCGTGCGCCCGCTCGGCTGAGGCGCCCAGGCCTAGCGCCTTGCGCGCTGCGCGCACGCTTGCCGTTGCCGACGGTCAGCGCGCCCGGCGGGCTTCGAGTCGCAGGAACACCGCCGTTCCCAGACCCAGCGGCAGCAGATAGAACAGCAGCCTGTAGCTCACCATCGCGGCCAGCACCGTTGGTGCCGGTAACCGGTGTGAAAGCAAAGCTATGAAGACGGCCTCCAGCACGCCAAGCCCGGCTGGCACATGGGCGATGGCCCCGGCAACGGCCGCCACCAGCAACACCGCCAGCACCTGCACATAAGGCACCTGGCCCTGAAACAGGAGCGTCAGCAGCGCGCCCATGGTGGCCCAGTGCCCGACCGAAACCCCCGCCTGCGCCAGCGCCAATCCCAGGCGAGGGACCGACCAGACTTGCCGCCGGAACACCAGGGTCCGCCCCCCATGCCATATGCACAAGCCGAGGTAAAGAAGGCCGAGGCCGAGCAGGCCCAGGCCCAGCCAGCGCATGCCGCCACGGGCAAGTTCTGGCAGACCCCAGGCCGGCGGTAGCTCTGGGGGAGAGAGCGAGAACACGGTGCCTGCCAGCAGCAAATAGCCCAACCAATTGCTCACCAGGCTGAAGGTGACGATACGCGCGATGCACCCGACCGGTAGGCCCAGTCGTGTGTACAACCGGGCGCGGCAGGCCAAGCCGCCCAGCACCGAGCCCAGGCAGAGGTTGAAGGCGTAGCTGGTGGTCCCAATGAGCAGCACCAGGGAGGTAGGCAGTTGGTGGGCGGTGTAGCGGCGCCCGAGAATATCCAGGCAGCCATAGAGCACATGGCTGGTCAGGGCCATGGCGGTAGCCGCTAGCAGCAGATGCGGCGACATCTCGGCCAGGGCCCGGCCCACCGCAGCGCCGTCGATACGACCGGCCTGCCGGGCCAGCACCACGATGAGGGCGATGGCCAGCAGCAGGCCCAGGCCTCGCCCCAACCAGGGCTTCAGCCAAGGCCAGCGCCAACGCCGCGGCGCCTGGCTGGCACTCATCCCGCGTCCCGGGGCGCCAGGGTGGCGGCTCGAAGCTGTTGCGCGGGGCGCGGCAAGCCGCGGGCCCAGCCGGGAAACTTGCGCATCAGGTGAAAGGCCAGGTAGGTGCGCAGCAGCGCCAGCCCGCGCACGCGCGGCAGGGCTTGGACGAGCACTTCGCGGCAGTCGCGCAGCATCAGCGTGCTCAGGTGAGCGTGGAGCATGGCGTTGAAGCCGAGGTCGTCGACTTCGAGGTTGGCCTCGAGGTTGAGGGCCAGACTCAGCGGGTCCAGGTTGCTCGAGCCCACGGTTGACCAACGCTGATCGGCCAAGGCCACCTTGCCGTGCAGCGGTCGCAGGCGGTACTCGAAGATCCGGACGCCTGCGCTCAGCAGGTGGAGGTAGAGCGTGCTCGCCGCTGCGCGGGCGATCGGCATGTCCGGCCGGCCTTGGAGGATGAGCCGGACGTCGACCCCCCGCCTGGCCGCCAGGCGCAACTCGCGCACCAGACGGTAACCGGGAAAGAAATAGGCATTGGCAATCAGCACCCGTTCCCGCGCGGCGCGGATCGCGGCGCGGTAGTGGCGCTCGATGTCGTCCGGATGGTCGTGGTTGTCACGCACGGCCAGCCGGACGCGCATTTCGCCGGCGGGCGCGGGTGTGGCCAGCGACGGCCGTGGCCGCGTGGGCAGTTGACGCAACAGGAACAGCCGCAGGCCGGCGACCAGAGGACCGTGGACCTCGACCGCGTAGTCCTGCTTGGCTCCCGGACCGTGCTCGGTGAGGTGATCGGCCGAGAAGTTGATGCCGCCGACGAAAGCGGCAGCGCCATCGACCACCACGATCTTGCGGTGCAGCCGGTGCAGCGCCCAGGGTCGCCAACCGAAAGGGCGTGGGCCCGGGTCGAACACATGCAGACGAACGCCTGCCTCGACCAGGCTGCGGACAAACGCCTCAGACAGGCCCGGTGTGCCCCAGCCGTCGACGGTCAGGTCGACCTCGACCCCGCGCCGGGCCGCCGCAACCAGCAGCGCGCCCAACTGCAGCCCGACCCGGTCTTCGAACAGGATGAAGGTCTCCAGCAGCAGCTCGCGGCGGGCGCTGGAGATGGCGTCAAAGAGGCGCGGGAAAAAGGCATTGCCGTTTTCCAGCAGAGCCACGGCATTGCCCTCGACCCAGGGGTCGCTGCTGATGGCGGCGGGTGTCTTGCGCATGCGGCCCACCCTGCGCTCAGAGATGAACCTCCGCTGCCAGTGGCGCGTGGTCCGACAAGTGGGACCAGGGCTTGCGCGGAAGCACGACCGGCAGGTGGGCCGAGGCATTCCGCACATAGATCCGGTCCAGCGCCAGCAGCGGCAGGCGCGCGGGAAAGGTCTTGGCTGGCACGCCATAGGCGGTGACAAAAACCTCGCGCAGACGCGCCCCTTGCCACAGGATGGCGTCGGCACGCCGGCGCCAGTCGTTGAAGTCGCCCGCGACGATGAGCGGTGCGCCCGGCGGGACCTCGCCGCGCACCATCGCGCAGAGCATGGCCAGTTGCTGCTGGCGATGGCCCTCGAGCAGACCCAGATGGACGCAGATCACATGAACCTCGACCGGCATGCCCGGTAGGCGCAGCACGCAGTGCAGCAGCCCGCGCTTTTCCGGCCCGGCGATGGAGACGTCGTGGTTCTGGTCGTGGACGATGGGAAACTTGGACATCAGCGCGTTGCCATGGTGGCCCCGTGGGGACACCGCGTTGCGCCCATACGCGTACTGCGGCCAGATGTCGTCGGCGAGAAATTCGTAGTGCGGGGCCTCAGGCCAGCCGCTCAGTGGCGCCACACCTTCCCGAGGGTGGCCCAGCACTTCTTGCAGGAACACGATGTCTGCGCCCACCTTGCGCACCGCGTCCCGCAGCTCAGGCAGGATGTAGTGCCGGTTGAAAAAGGAAAAGCCCTTGTGGATGTTGACCGTCATGACGGTCAGCACCGGGCTGGGCGTGGGCGTCGGATGCATGGTCTGCGGTGGGGCGGCGCCCCTCGGCGCCAAGCCCCCCGTGTTTTACGGTTGCGCAGGACGGCTGTCGGTAGGACCTTGCCGCCGCGCGCTGCCGGCCACGGCCCCGGCGCTCTCCGGGCCGTGTGGGGGCTCAGTGGTGATGGCGCTGGCCGCCATGCTCCTCATGGCCGTGGTGCCCGTCCCGGTGATGCTCGCCCCTGCGGCCCATGCGCCTAGCTTGCTCGTCAAAGCGCTTTTGCTGCTCCGCGCTGAGCTGTGAGTAGAAGGCGCGGGTAGCCGCCTCACGCTGGTCCATCTGCGCCATGTGCTGCTTGCGCATGGCCTGCATCTGGTCGAGGCGCTGGGGCGTGGTCATCTTTTCCATCGCCGCGCGATCGGGCATCTGGGGTGCCGTGGCC
>Ga0164292_10001878_pt1 | contig 17116 bp, 16 predicted proteins | sample GEODES117metaG_FD_111486 | JGI IMG/M metagenome (GOLD analysis project Ga0164292, IMG submission 111486) | Eutrophic lake water microbial communities from Lake Mendota, Wisconsin, USA - GEODES117 metaG | ecosystem: Environmental > Aquatic > Freshwater > Lake | place: USA: Lake Mendota...
ATGCTGCGCGGATCATAGCGCAGGGCTGAAACGTCGTTCACCATATGCGCGCCTGCTGCCAGCGCGGCATCGAGCACGCCGGCGCGGCGGGTATCGACGCTGATCGCGGCGCCCATCGCGGCGCAATATTCGACCGCCGGTACGACGCGGCGTATTTCCTCGTCCTCGAAGGTCGCCATCGCGCCCGGGCGGGTGCTTTCGCCGCCGATATCGATGATCGCTGCGCCCGCCTCGATCATCGCTGCGGCAGCATTGCGCCCCGCCTGCGGATCGAGGTTCGCGCCGCCATCGGAAAAACTGTCGGGCGTGACGTTGAGGATTCCCATTACCTGCGGCTGGTCGAGCCGGATGGTGCGCTGCCCCAGTTGCAGCGGCGCGTGGGCCTTTCTGAGGTTGGCCCATTGCCGTGCCGCCTCGCGCCCGGCACCTTCGGGCAGGCGGGCGATGGCGGCGTCCATTCCGGAAGCGGTGGTGACGATCCGCTCGGCCACCGCGCCATCACGCCGCAGCACCAGCGCGAACTCGCGGGCATAGGCCATGCTGCCGCCCAGCCGCACCGCGTCACCCTCGACCGTCTGCGGTCCGGAAACGAGCGTCAGCGGATGGAGATAGATGTTATCGATCATGGGCGGGGCAACTGCGATCAATCCTCGGCGGCGAGCAGGTAGAGTTGGCGCGCGGCGTCGATCGGCTGGACGTCAGCGCCTGTCTCGTAGTGCCAGAAGGCCCAGCCATTGCAGCTCGGCGCGCCCTGCAATTCCTTGCCGAGGCCATGGATCGATCCGGTTTTGCCTTGGCATTCGAGGCTGCCATCGGCGCGCACCGTGGCGATCCAGCGACGCTTCTTGTCGAACACCTGACTGCCGGGCGGGATCAGCCCGGTCTCGACCACCGCGCCGAACGCCACCTTGGGCGCGGTGCGGGCCGATTGCATGGTCGTGAGAGCGCTCTCATCAAGCGGCAACTCCTTGGCAATCCGCTTTTCAGCAACGCCGCGGTAGAAATCCTCGCGCTCGCAGCCGATCCATTCGCGGCCCAACCGCTTGGCGACCGCGCCGGTGGTGCCGGTGCCGAAGAAGGGATCGAGCACCACGTCGCCCTTTTCGGTCGTCGCCAGCAGCACGCGGTACAGCAGCGCCTCGGGCTTCTGCGTGGGGTGGGCTTTCTTGCCATCTTCCTTGAGCCGCTCAGCCCCCGAACAGATCGGCAGCACCCAGTCCGAACGCATCTGCAATTCGTCGTTCAATGTCTTCATCGCGCGGTAGTTGAAGTGGTAGCGCGACTTCTCGCCCATGCTCGCCCAGATCAGCGTTTCATGCGCGTTGGTAAAGCGGGTGCCCTTGAAATTGGGCATCGGGTTGGTCTTGCGCCAGACGATGTCGTTGAGGATCCAGAAGCCCAGATCCTGCAGGATCGAACCGACGCGGAAAATGTTGTGGTAGCTGCCGATCACCCACAGCGCGCCATCGGGCTTGAGCACGCGGCGCGCCTCGGTCAGCCATTCGCGGGTGAATCTGTCATACACCGCCATGCTGTCGAACTGGTCCCAGTGGTCGGTCACGGCATCGACATGGCTGCCATCGGGGCGGTTGAGATCGCCGCCGAGCTGGAGATTGTAGGGCGGATCGGCAAACACCAGATCGACGCTGGCCGAGGGGAGCGAACGCATCGCGGCGATGCAGTCCCCGGGCAGGATACGCCCCAGCGGCAGATCGAGCGTGCGCAAAATTTCAGACGTTTTTACAACGCTTTTTGCCCGCGACTTAACCTTATCTATCACGCTCACCGGACTGTCTCCGCCTGTAAAGCTTGCAACTTATCCACAGGCATGAGTCTTTGAGGAGTCCGCGTCAAGCGCCTAATTTTGCGCAGCTTATGGTTAACATCGGGTAAATGCGGTGCGCGCCAAGCGGAACGAAGCGGGATCGGCACAAGATGTTGAGTCCGCCTCTCCCGCTGGGACTCGATATGCAGCGGTGTGGCGCGAAGGACTCACTCGCGCCGCGAACGCCGCATAATTTTTCCGATCAGAGCAGGCTGGCCTGCGCGACAGGCGCAAAGCTCCGGCGATGGAGCGGGCTCGGGCCGTGGAGCCGCAGCGCCGCCATGTGTTCAGCCGTGCCATAGCCCTTGTTGCGCTCCCAGCCGTAGAGCGGATGGGCCTTGGCCGCCTCCAGCATCAACCGGTCGCGCCATTGCTTGGCGATGATCGAGGCGGCAGAGATGCAAGGTTCAATCCCGTCCCCGCCCACGATGGCCCGCGCCGGCCAGCACCATTCGGCGCAGCGGCCGTGGGGGGTCATGTTGCCATCGATCAGCACTTCGCAGGCCGGTGCGCCCAGTGCGGCGGTGAGGCGGGCGACCGCACGGGTCATGCCCAGCATCGTCGCCAGGAAGATATTGATCCGGTCGATCTCCTGCGGTTCGACCACCGCCACCGCCCAGCAGGCATGCGCGCGGATCGCTTCGTCGAGCACGGCGCGCCGCTTTGCGGAAAGGCGCTTGGAATCGTCGAGCCCCGCAGGTATCGCCCGGCCAAGCACAACCGCCGCGGCCACCACCGGCCCGGCGAGCGGCCCGCGGCCAGCCTCGTCGACACCGATGACGACGCCTGCGTCCGTGACCGTGAAACCCGGAGTGACCCCTAGCATGATCCGTTCTGCCCGATTGCTCGCCGCTCTTTCCCTGCCTGCGCTGATACTGGCAAGCTGCGGCGCCGAAAAACTTGGGGCCGAAACCGGGGAAACTGCTGCCCCGGCCGAAACCGCCAAGGCCGCCGCAGCCTTCACCATCGCCGAAAAGGGCAAGTTCAACGAGCCCTGGGCGATCGCCTTTGCGCCCGGAACCGACACGCTGTTCGTGACCGAGAAGTCCGGCAGCGTGAAATTCCTCGATACCGCCACCGGCACCATCGGCACCGTCAGCGGCGTGCCCGAGGTCGCCTATGGCGGCCAGGGCGGGCTTGGCGACATCGCCTTCCTTCCGGCCGAGGCCTCGGCCACGCTGGGCGGCCGGACAATCTATCTGAGCTGGGCCGAAGCCGGCGAGAGCGACACTCGCGGCGCGGTGGTCGGCAAGGGCAAGCTGGTCTGCGCAGCCGCGACCGCCTGCGCGATCGAAGGCCTCGCCGTGATCTGGCGCCAGACACCCAAGGTCACCGGGCGCGGGCATTACTCGCACCGCATCGCCGTCTCGCCCGATGGCAAGCACCTCTACATCGCCAGCGGCGAGCGGCAGAAGATGCAGCCCGCGCAGGATACCGCCGCCACGCTGGGCAAGATCGTGCGCCTCAATCTCGACGGCACGCCGGCCGCTGGCAATCCGATGGCTGACAAGGCCAAAGAAACCGGAAACAGCGTCACGGCGGAAATCTGGTCGATGGGCCATCGCAACATCCTCGGCATGGATTGGGACGCGCAAGGACGCCTGTGGGAAGTCGAGCACGGCCCGGCGGGCGGCGACGAACTCAATCTCGTCAAGGCGGGGGCCAATTACGGCTGGCCGATCCGCTCCAACGGCGAGCACTATAATGGCGACGCGATCCCCGATCACGCGGCGGGTGACGGCTTTGCCCAGCCCGCAACCAGCTGGACCCCGGTGATCGCGCCGGGCGACATGCTGATCTATTCGGGCGCGATGTTCGGCGCATGGAAGGGTCAGGCGCTGATCCCGGGGCTTGGCAGCCAGGCGCTGGTGCGCGTCGCCTTCGACGGCGAGAGCGCGCGCGAGGTCGCCCGCTACGAAATGCCCGCAAGGCTGCGCTCGATCGCGCAGGGGCCGGACGGCGCGATCTGGATCGCCGAGGACGGCAAGGATGGCAAGCTGCTGAAGCTCACCGCCCGCTGATGACCGCTGCCGCCACTGCCAGCCTGATCCCGCTCGAGGCGGTCGATCCTGCCATGATCGAGGAAGTGCTCGATCGTGCCTTCGGGACGGATCGCCACGCGCGCACCGCCTATCGCATCCGCGAAGGCATGGACTGGCTGCCGGGCCTGAGCCTTGCCGCGCTCGACGAGCACGACATGCTGGTCGCCACGATCCAGTGCTGGCCGGTGGCGCTCCAGACTCCGCAAGGGCAGGTGCCGCTGGTGATGGTCGGGCCGGTCGCCGTGGTGCCTGAACGGCAGGGCGAAGGCTTCGGCGTCGGGCTGATAAGCGCGATGATCGCCGAGGACGCGCGGCTTGCCGCCAATGGCGGGCGCGCGCTTCGGCAGGTCTTGATCGGGGACGTGGACTATTATGGCCGCTGGGGCTTTTCCGCGGCGATGACCGGCGGCTGGCGCTGCCCGGGCCCCTACGAGCCCCACCGCCTGCTTGCCCGCGGCGCGGCGCTGGCGGCGATGCCGGCCGAGGGCATGCTGGGGCCTTGGATTGTTGCGTGATCGCCCGCCGTCCGGCGCGCGATCTCCTCGCTCATGCGACCTGAAGGTCGCATCGCTGCGGGCGGCCAGTCGGCCTTGCGGTCCGCCTTCGGCGAACCGTTTCACTGCGTAACCCTCTTCACCTCGGCCTGCGGTTCTGGCATCGCAGCCAGCGAACCATGCCCTACGAACCGTCCCCCTATCTCGCCGGCCTCACCCTCGCCGAAATCGCCGAGCTGGTGGCGCAGCGCAAGCTGCCGCCGGTCGAAGGCTGGGCGCCGCAAAAGCAGGGCGACAGCTTCATGCGGATCGCCGCGGACGGCACGTGGTATCACGAAGGCTCCCCGATCCGGCGCGAAGCGATGGTGCGGGCCTTTGCGGGGCTGTTGAAGCGCGAGGCGGACGGCCAGCACTGGCTCGTCACGCCGTTCGAGAAGCTCACCATCGCCGTCGAGGATGCCGCCTTCATCGCAGTCGATTGCGCGCGCGCCGGTGATGCGCTGGCGTTCAGGCTCAACACCGACGATTTCGTGATCGCCGGGCCGGAGCACCCCTTGCGCGTGGCGGGCGATGCGGAGAACCCCGCGCTCTATCTCGATGTCCGGCGCGGGTGCGAGGCGCGGATCAACCGCTCGACCTGGGCGCAGCTGGCCGAGATCGCGCTGGCCGAAGGGGCCGAGGCCAAGGGCTGGCATATCGCCAGTCAGGGCACAGACTTCGCGCTGCTGCCGTGAGCAACTCTGCCCGCCCCAGCCTCTACGAGCCGCTTGCCCGCCTCTTTGCAGAAGGCCACGTGCGCGACATTCCCGATCTGCTCAGCGATGCGCATTTCGCAGCTGACGGCCGCGCCACCCCTGCCGCGGTGCTGATTGCAGTGACCGACGTGCCGGATGATCCGCAGGTGATCCTCACCCAGCGTCCCCGAGGGATGCGCGATCATCCCGGGCAGGTCGCCTTTCCCGGCGGCAAGATCGATCCGGGCGAGGATGCCGTCACCGCAGCGTTGCGCGAGGCCGAGGAGGAGCTGGCGCTCCCGCGCGAGGCGGTGCGGGTGATCGGCACCAGCGATGTCTACCACACCGGCACCGGCTTTCTCGTCACCCCGGTGCTGGGCGTGGTGCCGCCGGGGCTTGATCTCAGGCCCGATCCGGTCGAGGTGGCCGACTGGTTCGAAGCGCCGCTCAATGTGCTGCTCGATCCCGCCAGCTGGACCACCAACGAGGTGTTCTGGCGCGGGGCGAATCGGCGCTATCTCGAACTCGACTGGCAGGGGTTCCGCATCTGGGGCGTGACAGCGGCGATCATCGCCAATCTTGCGCGGCGGATCGCGGTGGAAAGGCTGAAAGATGCTGCGTGATCTGGCTGAAGCCGAATGGCCGCACCGTGCGGGGCTGGTCGCGCTGACAGCGGCGCTGGGGGCAGAGAATATCCGCTGGGTCGGCGGCGCGGTGCGCGACAGCCTGCTGGGCGCGGCGGTGCATGATGTCGATTGCGCCACGAAGCTGATGCCTGCCGAGGTGGTCGCGGCCTGCAGCAAGGCGGGGATCCGCACTGTGCCGACCGGGATCGAGCACGGCACCGTCACCGCGATCCTCAAGGACGGACCGGTCGAGATCACCACGCTGCGCCGCGATGTCGCCACCGATGGCAGGCGGGCCACCATCGCCTTCGCCAGCGACTGGCCGGAGGATGCCGCAAGGCGCGATTTCACCATCAACGCGCTCTATGCCCATCCCGAAACGCTGGCGATTGCGGACTATTTCGGCGGGCTCGAAGATCTCGCGGCGCGGCGGGTGCGCTTCATCGGCGATCCCCGCGCGCGGATTGCCGAGGATCACTTGCGGATCCTGCGCTATTTCCGCTTTCAGGCGCGCTTCGGGGCGGCGCTCGATCCTGCGGCGGAGGAGGCTTGCAGCGAACTCGCGCATACCCTCAAGGGCCTCAGCCGCGAGCGCATTGCCGCCGAATTGTTGGCGCTGCTGGCGCTGCCCGATCCCCATGCGGCGCTCGAAAGGATGCGCGCAGGCGGCGTGCTCGGCGTGATCCTGCCCGAGGCCTGCGCCGCGCAGCTCGCCGCGCTGGCCCGATTGATCGCTGCCGAGGTGCGCCAAGGCGTCGCGCCTGATCCGGTGCGGCGGCTCGCCGCGCTGCTCCCGCCCTCGCCCGAGGTGGCCGAGACGGTCGCCGCGCGCCTGCGGCTCTCCAAGGCGCAGCGCAGCCAGCTTGTTTCAGCCGCCGAGCGCCAAGCAGGGGACGCCGACAATCCGAAGGCGCTCGCCTACCGCCTCACGCCGCCGCACGCGATTGACCGGCTGCTGCTGCTGGGCAGCGACGCAGGCGGGCTGGCCGATTGGCAGGTGCCGGTCTTCCCGCTCAAGGGCGGCGCGATCGTCGCGCGCGGCGTGACCGCCGGACCCTATGTCGCGCGCCTGCTCCAGACCATCGAGGCGCGCTGGGTGGCCGAAGGTTTCCCCTCGGCCGACCGCGTCAACCAGATGCTGGCCGAAGAGCTCGGCACCAGCGCCTTCGATTTCGACTAGTCGAACCGCCCCGACTTGGGGAAGCCTTGCGGCGGCATCCGCCCGGCCGCGCCGCGCGCCACCTTCCACATCCGGATTTCGGTCTCGGTGCGGGTGCGCTCGCCAGAACCGCCCATCTGCCAGCTGAGGCCATCCGCCAGCACAAAGGTGATCGCATCGGCCATCCCGCCCCCCCCTGCTTCCATGGCGCGGTAGCGCTGCAACTGCACCCCCTGCCCGCGCGTCATGACGGGGAGTTCCTCAAGGTTGAACACCACCAGCTTGCGGTTGTCGCCAACACAGGCAACGTGATCATGGCTTTCGGGGATCGGCCGGATCACCCGCAGCACCGCGCCATCCTTGAGGTTCACCACCTGCCGACCTTTGCGCGTTTCGGCGAGCAATTCGTTGGTCTCGGCGACGAAGCCCTTGCCGTGGCTTGAGGCAAGCAGCAGCCGGCCGCCCGCACGATGCACCATCATCGCGACAACATTGGCCTCGCTTTCAAGATCGACCATCGTACGCAGCGGCTCGCCAAAGCCGCGCGCGCCGGGCAGCTTGTCGCAGCCCAAGGTGTAGAACCGCCCGTCGGAGGCCGCCAGCAGCAGCTTGTCGGTGGTCTGTGCGTGGAGGATGAAGGCGAGGCCGTCACCCTCCTTGTATTTGAACTCCTGATCGAGCGGCACATGCCCGCTCGCCGCGCGGATCCAGCCCTTCTGGCTGAGGATGACCGTCACCGGTGCCTTCTCGATCATCGCATCCATGCTGAATTCGATCGTCGGTGCAGCCTCGGCAATCAGCGTGCGCCGCGCGCCCAGCGGGGTGTCCTCGCCATATTCCTTGCGCAGGGCGCGCAGATCGCGCTTCAGGCGGGTGCGCTGCTTGGCCGGGCTCTCGAGCAGGGCATTGAGATCGGCTTCCTCGGCCAGCAGCGTGTCCATTTCCTTGCGCAGCTGCATTTCCTCCAGCTTGCGCAAAGACCGCAGCCGCATGTTGAGGATCGCTTCGGCCTGGCGGTCGGTGAGTTCAAACTCGGCCATCATCAGCGGCTTGGGCTCGTCCTCGGTGCGGATGATCTCGATCACCCGGTCAAGGTTGAGGTAGGCGATGATATAGCCGCGCACCAGTTCCAACCGGTTGGCGATCTGTTCGAGCCGGTGCTTCGCGCGGCGCTGGAGAATGTCGATCTGCGCGAAGGTCCAGCTTTCGAGCAGCTCCTTCAGCCCCATCACCATCGGCGTGCGGCCCAGCCCGCCGGTGGCATCGAGCACGTTCAGATTGAGGCTGAACCGCGTCTCCAGATCGGTCAGCTTGAACAGGCTTTCCTTGAGCAGCTCGGGATCGACATTGCGGCTTTTGGGCACCAGCACGATGCGGATCACGGTGTCGCTTTCGTCGCGCACATCCTCGAGGATCGGCAGCTTGCGATCGGCGATCGCATGCGCGATCTGCTCGATCAGCTTGCCCTTGGCGACCTGATACGGGATTTGCGAGATTACCAGCTGCCACTGACCGCCGCCCAGCCGCTCGATGCCGGCGGCGATATCATCAGGCTCCTTGGCCTCGGGCGCGTGGAAACGCCCGCGCAGCCGGAAGCTGCCGCGCCCGGTGCGATAGGCCTCTGAAATGGCAGCCGCGCTGTCGACCACCTGGCCACCGGTGGCGAAATCGGGCCCGTGGAACAGTTCCATCAGCTCTTCGTGGCTGACCGAGGGGTTATCGATCAACGCCAGCGTGGCGTCGATGATCTCGGCGGCATTGTGGCTCGGGATCGAGGTCGCCATGCCAACCGCGATGCCGCTTGCGCCGTTCGCGAGCAGATTGGGGAACAGGCCGGGGAAGATATCGGGTTCGACTTCCTCGCCATTATAGGTCGGCAGGAAATCGACCGTGCCTTCGTCCAGCCCTGCCATCAGCGCGAGCGCGGTCCTGGTCAGGCGCGCTTCGGTGTAGCGATAGGCCGCGGCATTATCGCCGTCGACATTGCCGAAGTTCCCCTGCCCCTCGACCAGCGGATAGCGCAGGCTGAAATCCTGCGCCAAGCGGACCATCGCGTCATAGACGCTCGCATCGCCATGCGGGTGGTACTTGCCGATCACATCGCCCACCACCCGCGCCGATTTCTTGAAGGCATCGCTCGGGTTGAGCTTCAATTGCCGCATCGCCCAGAGCAGGCGGCGGTGGACCGGCTTCAGCCCGTCGCGCAGATCGGGCAGCGAGCGCGCGGTGATCGTGGACAGGGCATAGACAAGATAGCGCTCGGACAGCGCGGCATCGAAGGGCGTATCGACGATGGCATCGAAGCCGTCGTCGGGCTCCTTGGGCAGGACAGGATCGGACATCCCGCCCGTCTAGCAACCCGCGCGCTCGCGAGGGAGAGGCCTTTCCACAGGGTTGAGCACGGATCGCGGGGCCGCGCGCCGCGCATTCTGCAGCAAGCCAGTCTCCTGAAAAAGCCGGAAAATTCAGCTCAATGTCAATTGTGGCGCAATTGCGGTTTAATTATGGCGAAATAAAGGCATAAATGGGGCGACATTAAGGCGATCGGCACGAGTCGCCCCTTGTCGGACGGGGATCATGAGGAGAGAGATCATGCGTAAGATATTAATTCTTGGTGGAACCGCCACTCTGGCGCTCACCGCTTGCAGCGAGAACAGCGCCGACACCAGCGCCGCCGCCGTCGAGGCGGTAACCGAGGCCCCCGCCGCCGCCGAAATGGCCGCCGACGCCGTCGCTGACGGGGCGAGCAAGTCCGCCACCCTTCCCGACCTCGGCGCAATCCCGGTCAGCCTGCCGCAGCTGGCCTATATCTACGACTACCGCTGGCGGATGCCTGCCGCCGAGCTCGGCGCGCTGCAGCGCCGCCACGCCTCGCTGTGCGAACAGCAGGGGCCGGCGATCTGCCAGATCATCGGCATGACCAAATCGGGCGAGGATGAGGGCGAGGTTTCGGGCAGGCTCGAAATGGCGGTCGCCAGCCGTCAGGCGCGGGCCTTCGGGGCCTTGCTCGAGGACGAGGCGCAGGATGCCGGCGCCGAGCAGGTCGCCGCCGAAATCGCCTCGGAGGAACTCTCCAAGCAGCTGGTCGATACCGAGGCCCGCCTACGCGCCCGCACCCAGCTGCGCGACCGGCTGCAGGAGGTGCTGCGCTCGCGCAAAGGCAGCGTCGAGGAACTGGTCGAGGCCGAGCGCAGCGTTGCGGCGGTCAACGAGGAAATCGATCAGGCGCGCAGCTGGCTCAAGGAAATGGAGGGCCGCGTCGCCTATAGCCGGATGACGGTGAATTACGAAACCGGCACCCCGGTGACGAGCGACTTCCTCGGCCCTGTCACCGGCGCGCTGGGATCGCTGGGATCAATCTTCGGCTACCTCGCCGCCTTCCTGATTCTGGCCGGCGCGGTGGTTTTGCCGATCGGCGGGGTGATCTGGTTAGCCCGGCGCCTGAACCGCCTCGGCAAGCCGCAGGACGGCGCTACATCCGCCTGAGGTCGTTGCTTTCGGTGGGCACGCTGACCACCAGACCGTCGAGCGCATCGGTCAGTTCGATCTGGCACGAGAGGCGGCTGGTGCGGCGTGCCCCGGCGGCGAAATCGAGCATGTCTTCCTCCTCCTCGCTGGGTGCGGGGAGGCGGTCGAACCATTCGGCAGCGACAATCACGTGGCAGGTCGAACACGCCATCTGGCCTTCGCAGGTGCCTTCGAGCGGAAGCCCCGCCGCTTGGCCAGTGCGCAGCAGGTTATCGCCGCTTTGCGCCGTGGTTGAAACGGCTTTGCCATACGGATCGATGAAGGTAATCGAAATGCTCACAGGCCCTGCTCCTTCGCGGCGGCATTGATCGCGGCGGCGGCAGCGATGATATCCTGCTCGCTCGTATAGCGCCCGAAGCCGAGGCGGATAGAGGCCTTTGCCTGGGCGTTGGTGAGGCCGATGGCTGTCAGCACATGGCTTGGTCGTCCCGACCCGCTGGCACAGGCGCTGCCGGCGGAGAACATGATGGTGCGGCATTCGCTCATCAGCCGCGCGACGTCGAGCCCCTCACGCCGGAGGTTGAGATTGCCGTGCCAGCGGTGTTCGGTGCTGCCGTTGATGTGCCATCCGGCGAAGGCATCGCGGGCAATGTTCTCTAAATGTTTCACACGAAACATGTCGGCTTCCATGCGGGTCGCGGCCAGCGCTGCTGCCGCGCCGAAGCCCGCACACAAGGCGGGCGAGAGCGTGCCGGAGCGCAAGCCTGCCTCCTGTCCGCCGCCGGTCTGCTGCGGGGCGAGCATGATGCCGTCGCGCACCCACAAGGCGCCGATGCCTTTGGGGCCGTGCAGCTTGTGCGCGCTGACCGCGATCATGTCAGCCTCGGCGAGCGGCAGCTTGCCATAGGCCTGCACGCCGTCGACCAGCAGCAACGCGCCCTGCCGCGCGGCGAAGGCGGCCCATTTGTTGAGCGGCTCGATGGTGCCGATCTCGTTATTGACCTGCATGATCGCGAACATCCGCGTATCGGAAGGCCATTCCTGATCGGGGTGGCAGAGCCCGTCGCTATCGACGCCGAGCACGTGGCAATCACCGACTGCGCGGGCCGTATCGAGCACCGCGGCGTGCTCGATCGCCGAGACAGCAATGCTGCCCGCCCCAGGCGCGCCGCGGATCGCGAGGTTCAACGCCTCGGTTGCACCGCCCGTGAATATTACCCTACCGCCTGCCGGAAACAGCGCAGCGACCTGCTCGCGCGCGACCTCGACCGCCGCGGCGGCCATGCGTCCCATGCGATGCGGGGAATGGGGGTTGCCGAAAGTCTCGCTCTCCGGCCCGCCAAGCCACTTGAGCATCGCCTCGCGCGCTTCGGGTGCGAGCGGGGTTGTGGCTTGGTAGTCGAGGTAGATCATGCGAGCGAGGCCCAGGCGTCGGCGAAGCGCTCCATATCCTCGGGCGTGGTGTTCCACCCGAGGCTCACCCGGATCGTGCGCGCCGCCACATCATCGGGCACGCCAAAGGCATCGAGCACCCGGCTTTTCTTGAGCGTCCCCGAAGAACACGCGCTCCCAGCCGAGACCGCAAAGCCCATCGCGTCGAGGCGGATCAGGAGCGCCTGCGCGCTGATAGTGGGGTGGGTCAGGGCGAAGATGTAATCGACCTGCTTCCCGATGGTGAGGCGATGGCCTGCAACCTCAGCGGCGAACGCGGCGCACTGCTCGGGCGAGGTAGCCCACGCGCCTGCATCCAGCGCCGCAGCCATGCCGAGCACGCCGGGCAGGTTCTCGGTGCCGCGCCGGTAGCCGCGCTCGTGCCCGCCGACCGGCGTCAGCATCTTGAAGTCCTTGACCAGCAAGGCACCCACTCCGATCGGGCCGCCGAACTTGTGGGCCGAAGCGATCGCCATGTCGGCCAGCTGAGGTATCTCGACCTTCCCCGCGCTCTGTGCGCAGTCGACGAGCAGCAGGCCGCGCTGGTCGTGCACCACTTCGGCAACCATCCCGATATCCTGCCGGGTGCCGGTTTCGGAATTGACGTGCTGGACGGCAACGAGAGTGCGGTTCTCCCAATCGTCACCAGCGGTTGAAGAGGGTGCCGAGGCCACTGAGAGCGCAACCAGGTCAATCCCGCCGTCAGTCCCGACCGCCACAACAGGCACACCGCGGTTCTTTTCAAATTGCCCTATGGCGTCATGCTCAACCGCGCTGACCACCTCGTGCATGACTGTCGCATGGTCGAAGGCGAGCCGCGCCGCCTCGCTCGCCCCGCTGGTGAAAATCAACTCACCTTCCCACCCCAACGCCGCCTTGATCCGCTCGCGCGCATCCTCGAGCGCAGCCCTCGCCTTGCGCCCTTCGGCATGGGGCGAGGACGGGTTGGCCCAAATCGCAAACCCTTCGTCCATCGCCGCCTTGGCTTCGGGGCGCAAAGGCGAGGTCGCGGCGTGATCGAGATAGACCCGCTCAGCCATTTGCGGCCACCTGCACGTCAGCCGCGACAAAAAATTGCGAAAAACCCATCGCGCCCTATATAGAGCGCGCTTTCGCGGGCGCCACCCGGCAGCTTGCGGCTCCTCGATCACAAGGTTTACCGATGCCCTCAGTCATCTTCCCCGGCCCGGAAGGCCGTCTTGAAGGCCGTTTCTCCCCGCCGCCGCGCCCGCGTGCGCCGGTGGCGATGATCCTGCACCCGCACCCCGAAGGCGGCGGCACGATGAACGACCGGATCGTGCAGCGGCTCTACAAGACCTTTGCCGACCGCGGCTTTGCCACCTTGCGTTTCAACTTCCGCGGCGTGGGCCGTTCGCAAGGCAGCTTCGATAGCGGCATCGGCGAACTGTCCGACGCGGCATCGGCGCTCGACTGGGTGCAGTCGATCCACCCCGAAGCGCAGAGCACCTGGATCGCAGGTTACAGCTTCGGCGCGCTGATCGGGATGCAATTGCTGATGCGCCGCCCCGAAGTGCGCGGCTTCATCTCGGTCGCGCCGCCCGCCAACATGTACGACTTCAGCTTCCTCGCCCCCTGCCCCGCGAGCGGAATCTTCGTGCAGGGCGCGGCTGATACGGTGGTGCAGCCGGTCGCGGTGCAGAAGCTGGTCGACAAGCTGCGCACCCAGAAGCACATCACAATCCACCACGAGGAAATCCCGCGCGCGAACCATTTCTTCGAGAACGAACTCGAGGAACTGATGGGCTCGGTCGACAATTATCTGGATTTCCGGCTCTCGCCCGATTGCCCGATTAAATAAAGTGGCAATTCAGGACGGAACAACATCCTGAATCGCAACTCGAAACCTCTTCGCCCCTACCAAAAGTCATAGTACTCTGACTCCCGAGCGGAGCCGGAGGGTTGTGCTTGTGACAGGCGCTCCGGCCACCGCTCCCACGATGATGGAGAGAGGAGCCCCTGATATGACCTACGCCTCCCATACCCGCCGTCCCAATCCCGCTGCCCTCGCCGGCGCACTCGGCATCCCCGCTGCCGTCGGTGCACTGCTGGTAGTGGGTCTGGCGGTGACGGTCGCCGTCCGCCCGCCGCCGCCCCCGCTGACGGGGTTCGCGGTGACACCGACGCCGATCCCCCCGCCCCCGCCAACCGATCCGGTGGAGCAGAAAACCTCCAGCAAGCAGCAGGCGACGACCACCACCCCGACCCGCCCCGAGGTCATCCCGTTCGATTTCGGCAGCACGCCGATAGGCACGCTCCCCGGCGTGGACGAATTGACCGGACCGGTGGTGGGGCCCGTCGACTTCGGCATCCCCGGGCCGACGCCGAGCGCGTCGCCCTTCGATCCGGTCGGCGCGCGCCCGAAGAACAATCCGGGCCGCTGGGTGGTCGACAATGATTACCGGCCGAGCTGGCTGAGCCAGGGCCTCTCGGGCAATGCCAGCTTCACGCTCGCGATCGACGCGGCGGGCAAGGTAGCGGGCTGCACGATCACCCGCTCGACCGGGCACAGCACGCTCGATGCGGCGACCTGCGAACTGGTGACCAAACGCGCCCGCTTCGATGCCGCCCGCGACGGGACGGGCAAACCGGTGGCGGGCGATTTCAGCGGTTCGATCACCTGGAATATACCTCACTGATAGAGCGACGGCGCGCCCCCAGGCGCGCCGTTCCGCGCTTATGCGACCTTCTTGTCGGCCTATCGCTTCGCTACGTGAGGCCAGAAGGTCGCGTCGCTGCGGGCGCCCGGTCGGGCTTGCGGCGCCTGCGGCGCCGATGATTCCGCATCCGCTATGAGAGTGGGCGCTTAGCCTTATCCGGCCGCCTTGATCTGCTCGATCGGGGCCTCGCCCCCTGGACTCGGCACCGTCCAGATCAGCACGTTGAGCACCGCGATCACCGCCAGCAGTACCATCAGCGCAGGCTGCTTGATCTGCCCGGTGCGCCGCCACAGCACCACCGCGCCTGCCACCAGCGCCAGCGCGGCAAGCATCACGATCGAAAGTACAATATCGGTCATGGCGGCTGGTTGTCCTTGTTCGGGCCCAGTGCGTCATGCTAGTTGCACAAGCGCACACTAGCGCTATTTTGCTAGCGATTTTGGTCCATATTGGGGAGGTTATGATGGGTATTTTCAGCTCGATCAAGAATGCAATCTGGGGTTCGGACGAAGACGAGAAGAACGCCGCCGCGGCCAAGGCTGCCGCCGCCGCGCCGAAGCCCGCCGCTGCACCTGCTGCGCCGACGGTCCCTGTCGCGGCAGTCAGCGAAGCGGAAATGGCCGCCCGGATCGCCGCCATGCCCAATGCCGACAAGTTCAACTGGAAGACCTCGATCGTCGATCTCATGAAGATGGTCGGGCTTGATCCGAGCTTTGCCAATCGCAAGGAACTCGCCGACGAGCTGGGCCTGACCGATTACGAAGGCACGGCCGAGCAGAACATCGCGTTGCATCATGCGGTGATGAACCTGCTCGCGCTCGAAGGCGGCAAGGTCGCCGGCATCCTCAAGGACTGAGCGTCCCGCCCAGCGATTGACTCATGCCATGCGGGCGGTAAGCCTTGCGCGGATGAGAGAGAACCACGCTGATTTCACCCGCCGGCAGGCCCTCACCGGGCTTGCCGGCGTTTCCGCTCTTGCCTTGCTGCCCGCCTGCACCCGCACCGGCGCGGCGCCGGCGAGCACGCCCATTGCGCGGCTCGATCCCGATGCCGCGCTTGACCGGATCGCCTACCGGATGCTCGCGCACGAACCGGGCCGGGCGACCGGACTCGGGGTCGATACGGGCGACTATGCCGATTGGCGCACGACCTTCGGCACCGCGGGCGAGGATGGCCGCAGCGCCTATGCCAGCACGCTCAAGGAACTGCTCGCCGAAGCCCGCGCCTATCCGCGCCAGGGCCTCACCAGCGATCAGCAGATCGGCTTCGAGGTTGTCGAAAGCGCCTTTTCCAAGGCGCTCGAAGGCATGGCGATGCCTTACGGCGATGTCGCGGTCGGCAGTTGGCGCAACGCGCCCTATGTGGTGATCCAGAACGTTGGCGGTTACATTGATCTGCCGCGCTTCTTCGGCTCGACCCAGCCGCTTAACACGCCCGAGGACATCGGCCCCTACATGGACCGCCTCGCCGAAGTGCCTGCGATCCTCGACGGCGAGCTCGAGCGTGTCCGCGCCGCGCGCGGCATGGGCGTGGTCCCGCCGGCCTTCCTGATCGACAAGGCGATCCGGCAGATGCAGGCGGCCAGCGCCAGCGCCAGCCAGAGCTATGCCGGGCCGCTCGACAGCGCCAAGATCGACGGCGCCAAACGCACCGCCGCGCAGGCCGAACGGATCGTCGCCAGCGCAATCCTGCCAGCGCTTGAGCGTCAGCTGGACGAATTGAAGACCCAGCGCAGCATCGCCAAGGACAATGCCGGCATGTGGGCGCAGCCGATGGGCGAGGAATATTACAGCTGGGCAGTGGGCGCCTCGACCACCACGCGCCTCACCCCTGATGAAATCCACCGCCAGGGCCTCGCCGAGCTCGACGAGATTCACGGCCGGATGGACCCGATCCTGCGCGAGATCGGCTATACCCAAGGCAGCGTTGGCGACCGGATGCAGGCGCTCAGCCAGGATCCGCGCTACCAGTTTGCCGAGGGCGATCCGGGCCGCGCGGAAATCTTCGCCTTCATCAACGACCGCGTCGCATGGATCAAATCGCAGATGCCGCGTGCCTTTAACCAGCTGGTCGATCCCCCGCTGGAAGTCCGGCGCCTGCCGCTGGTCGAGGAACCGGGCGCACCGGGCGCCTATGGCGGCGCGGGCAGCAAGGATGGCAGCATTCCGGGGCGGTTCTGGATCAACTTGCGCACCACCGATCTGCACCGCAAATATGATCTGGCCGATCTTGCCTTCCATGAAAGCATCCCCGGCCATGTGTGGGAGGGCGAATTCTCGAACCGCCTGCCGCTGATCCGCTCGATCCTCGCCTTCAACGCTTTCTCCGAAGGCTGGGCGCTCTATGCCGAACAGCTCGCTGACGAGCTGGGCGCTTACGACGAATTCAAGGTCGGGCGGCTGGGATACCTGCAAAGCCTCGCCTTCCGCGCCTGCCGCTTGGTGGTCGATACCGGGCTACATTCCAAGCGCTGGACGCGCGAGCAGGGGCGCCAGTTCTTCGTGACACGTAACGGCTCGAAGGCCGAGGAAGTCGCCTCGGAAGTCGATCGCTATTGCAGCTGGCCGGGGCAGGCCTGCGGCTACAAGATCGGCCACAGCGAAATCGTGCGCCTGCGCGCGCAGGCGCAGGCCGAGCTGGGTTCGCGCTACGACTTCAA